>Ga0209212_1002490_pt1 | contig 25977 bp, 24 predicted proteins | sample RifGroC2_FD_183996 | JGI IMG/M metagenome (GOLD analysis project Ga0209212, IMG submission 183996) | Groundwater microbial communities from Rifle, Colorado, USA - Groundwater C2 (SPAdes) (version 2) | ecosystem: Environmental > Aquatic > Deep subsurface > Groundwater | place: Rifle, Colorado... | reverse complement strand
GTAATACTAAGTAGTTTCTTCATCCTCGCCTCCTTGCGAGCAAAAAAAAGGGGCCCGCCAGATGGCAGACCCCTTTTTTGTTTTTTACCCTAAGCTGCCGGCTTAGAACTCCCAGGCCAGCCTGAGGACTACATCGGTCCAGTCGCAGCCCTTGCCCGCAACCAGGTTGTTGTTCTTGCTGCAGCCGATATCATCCTGCGTCGTGGTCGGCACGTTCGACGCATCGTACCAGCGCGTGGCAAGGTTCAGAGAAAGCGCCGGACGGAAGAAGTACCGGAAGTCCAGCTCCCGCACCAGGATGCGGTTCCTGCTGAACTGAGCGCCGCCGGCGGTAACGGTCTCGTCGCAGTTTGGCCGGCCGCACTTGGCATCGTCCCGCTCAAAAGAAAAAGCCATGAGCAGGGAGTTAGGAGTAGTCGCCGAGCCGGTGAAGAACCCCTTCGGGCTCCAGGCAAAAAGCTCGTTGATCAACTTAAAATTGCTAGCTGAAATCCGTCCCACTTCTCCAGGCCTGCCCGCCTTGTCGGCAAGGTCGCGCGATTTGGAATTCCACCGGTCAAAACCGCCGGAGATCATCAACTGATACGGACCAACCTTGTAGCTCACACCGGGAGAGATAAAGGTATGAAGCCCCCGGTCAATGTCATTCCCGCTGTCGAACAGCGTGATCCGGTTCGGACCAAGCTGGTTACGCAGTCTCAGACGGCGGCTGGAGTTGGTGGTGTTCCGCTCATCCGGGTTGCCAAACCAAACACCGATGTTGTAGCCGATCCCGCTGATCCACTTGTTCTTGCTCTGGGAAAAAGGCTCGGTTTTAAACCATAGGACGTGGTCCATGTTGCTGCTCTGGTCGGTGTCACCGTCAGAACGCCCCATGCCGTTGATCACCCAGTAATAATGAAAATTCCAGGTGCCTGGCGTCACCCTCATCGGGAGATCGTCCCACCGAAACCCTATGCCGGTGTGAGCGCCCGTATTGAAACCGTTGTCGCGCCGCACCAGAGGATACTCTATGGTCGCCGCTGTGCTCGAAGAACCCTGATCATAGCTATTCATCGCAGCGCCGAGATCCATACCAATCTGGAAGCTGGGCAGCCAGGGATTAATCTTGTTGTAGTGGATATAAAAGCGCGCCCTCTGGATCTCGGTCGCGTCGCCAGCGTCCATGTCCATGGCGGTCTGAAATTCATAGAAGCCCCGGTCCCAGTAATAGAAGATGTAGGGACGGTTTCTGCGGCCAAAGAGCTCGAAGTCGCCGTTCCTTATCGAATCCTGCCCTTCCAGCCAGGTCATGTCGAGATTGAACTCATAGAGGAACTTGATCGCCCAGCTCTGGTCCGCCGCGGTAATCCCCAGTCCGCGCCCAGGACGATAGTCAAAGGTCGGCATAGCTGCCGCTGCCGCTACCGCCTCCTTCTTTAACTCCATCTGCTCACTCTTAAGCCGATTCAGCTCCTGCTCCAACGTCTGAATCTTGTCATCCACGCCGCCTGCACGCACTACCGGCGCAAATGCCAAGACCAAGGCGATGAGCAAAAAGCCCAAAGCAGCAAAACCAAGTAGTCTGTTCTTCATCTTTGCCTCCTTATGGTTTATTGAACTGTTATTTACAACTAAAAGCCTATTTTGTCAATCTAAAGTCCTAAACCTATCCTTAGCAATATCCTCGATAGCGCCTATTGGCCACCTTTTTATATAACCAAAGTCTTAGGTCTTTTAACTAATCTCTAAACTCTTGTCAAGAGAAAAAATAGATTTTTTTAGGGGGGGGTCTGGGGGTGGCTGGAGAGGGGGTGGGATCGAACAGCAGAGTTCAATGGTTAAAGGGTTAAACGGGCGGTAAGGAGAGAAGGCAAGGATTGGTTTAAGAGGAGATTTGGTGTATCTTCGACTGCAAATGAAGAAAGGACTTATTTACCTCGCAGTTGGGGTTTTTGCCGTTATTCAGGGGCTATCGGCCTGCGCGCCACGGGTCGTGCAGATGAGCCCAAGAGAGGGCAGCCCGGGTACGACAGTAAGCCTCTCTATGGAATACCTCGTGGGATGGCCCCGCGTGGAGATAGGCGGCCGGGTGATGGATTTCTCCCAGCTAAAGCTCCTGGCGCAAAAACCTGATAGACGAGAAATCCCCGGTGAGGAACTCGTCTGGATCGAAGACAAGATCCTCCAGTTCCGCATCCCTGAACTGCCGCCTGGGGAGTACGAAGTGACCATCCACGACGACAAAGGCCCCCCAGGGGACAGCATCTATTCGTTCCTCGAAACCACGGCCTACCTGGCCTTCCCGCCCGTATGGCCCTTTGTCCTGCGCTCGAATGCGGCCCAGGTGCCCCTCCGGGTGCTTCCTGCTCCTTGACTCCGCACCAAAGCTCCATATAAGATGGGGACCATATAAGCCAGTTTTCAATGCAAAATGCAGAATGCCCGTCGAGAGCCTCTGGGTCGAACGACAAATTTAATAATGCAAAGTGATAGAAAGAAATCGGTCGAAATGATTTTGCAATTCGCAATTCGCTATTCGCTATTTGCAATCTTTATCTTCCTTCTGCCGGGTTGCTCCTCTATTTCCCTTCCTTCACTTCCTTCCTGGCCCTGGTCAACGCCGGCCACGCAACCCAACGCCACGGCAGAGGCCCTTTTCGACGAGGGAACAGCTTACCTCAACAACAAAAAATACGCTCTCGCAATCGACCGTTTTCAGAAGGTAAAGGCTGAATTTCCCTTCAGCCCGCAACTGGTGCCTGCCGAGCTAAAGCTCGCCGAGGCCTACTACCTCAACAAACAGTACCCGGAGGCGGCCGCAGCCTTTAAGGAATTCCAAACCCTGCACCCGAACAACGAGAATATCCCGTTCGTTCTCTACCATCGGGGCCTGGTTCATTTTGACCAATTTACCAGCAGCGACCGCTACCAGAAGATGACCGAGATTGCCAAGGGCTATTTTGAGAGTGTCGTTAAGGACCACCCCGGCTCGCCGTACGCTGCCCCTGCGAGAGAAAAGCTGGCCAAATGTATCGAGTACCTTTCCGAGCACGAATTCAATATCGCCGTGTTCTATTTCAACGAGAAAAAATATCCCGCGGCCATTGACCGGCTAGAGGAAATTCTTCGCCGCTACCGCGATACGCCATTCGCAGTCAAGGCGCTCTACTATTTGGGGGAGAGCTACCGGCTGGAGAAGAATACGGTTAAGGCGGGGCTGGCCTACGAGGCGTTGATTCACCACTATCCGGAAGATCCCTTGGCAAAGCCGGCCCAGGCTCGTGTAAGCGAGCTAGCCCAAGAAAAGCAGGACCCGCTGGCAATGCTGCTTAAGCGGGACAGCCGGCCCGTCTATACCCCTCCTCCGCCAGAAGGCAGAAGGCAGAAGGCAGTAGACAGTAGGCAGGCAGCGGAAAGTAGCGAGCAGATAGCAGAAGGCAGTCAGCGGTCAGCGGTCAGCGGTCAGCGAGAGAGCAGCGGAGAAATCCAAAATCGAAAATCGAAAATCGAAAATCCAAAGGACCTTAACCTGGTAGCGAAAAAAGAAGTGGTCCACGAAGAGCCGGGCGACGAAAAGGGGATGTTGCGCAGGGTAGGAAGCGCCCTTAACCCCCTTGGGTGGTTCTCTTCCAACGATAAAAAGGAAAATCAAAAAGAGCCAATAGAAGCCGCCAAGAAAGAGGAGTCGGCGGGCTCATTTTGGAACAGTCTCAACCCATTCGCTGCCAAGGCCAAGGTCGAAGCAAGGCGGGATCCTCAGTTGGTATCCAATGTTGACGAAACCCTAAAGCAGAAAGGGATCGACTCAGGGACTGAGAACGTCTTACCGAAAGCGCCGGCCTCGGATCTTCCCAAGGTGGAAGAGGCCGCGCCGCCGCCGAGCAACACGGCTGAACTGCTGGGTAGCGTCGATACCGCTTTGCAGAAGGAAGGTAAGAGACTATCCGAGCTGCCTCCACCTCCTGAGCCCGCTGCGATCTTTAAAGCTTCCAGTGCTGCCCCGGGCAAACCGGCGACCCCGACGGCAGTCACGAGTTCGACACCGACTAGCAAGGAGTTGATCGGCGGCATCGATCAGGCATTGAAGCGAAAAGGAATCGACCCCTCGAAGATAGAAACAACCAGGAAGACCGAAGACGGCAGACCGGGGACAGCCGAAAGCTCAAGCGGTCGTCCATCGTCGGTCACCGGTCAAAAAAAGGTTGAGCTCGCCCCCAAATTGCCGCAGGAGAAGGGACCGCTTTTCCTCGATTCAGGTGAGTATCAGGCTCAAGAGAAAGCTAAAGAGGGCCAAGCAAGCGAGCCGCCTGTGGCGCAGCCAGCCAAGAGCACAGAGCCAACTAAGGGGCTCCCTCAAGCCGTTGTGAAAGGCCCGACGCAGCCGGTCAGGGAAAAAGCCCCGGAGACAAAGGTGGCCGAGAAGAAGCAGTCTCCGGATGAAGAGGATGAGCCTAAAGGCGCGCTGGATCAGCTTAGGGAGGATCTCGGCAGGGTTCGCGATCTCCTAAATCCGTTCAGCTGGTAACGAATAGCTGTCACTTTCGCGCGCTGCCCGATTTCCCCAGCGCCGGTCCGCCGGCATTTTCGGGGCGCCATCCTTCCGCCGCCTCCGGTGCTGGAACCCCGGTCTCAGCTACAGGAGCGCTTCTGCGGACCCAGCCGTGCACCTTTTCCACAAGAGATTCCATATAGAGGTAGAAAATCGGGGTGATGTAGAGCGTAAGGAGCTGGGAGAGGAGAAGGCCGCCAACCACGGCGATTCCCAGAGGACGGCGTGTTTCGGAGCCGGCGCCAAAACCGAGAGCGATGGGCAGCGCCCCCATGATAGCCGCCATCGTGGTCATCATAATGGGGCGGAAGCGGATAAGGCAGCCATCGGTGATCGCCTGCAAAGGGCTCTTCCCTTCATCCCTCTGACCCTCTAGGGCAAAATCGATTTGCATAATGGCGTTCTTTTTAACTATGCCCACCAGCATGATAATGCCCACGAAGGAGTAAATATTGAGCTCCATGCGAAAGATTATCAGGATCAACAAGGCGCCTAACCCGGCGGAGGGAAGGCCGGAGAGTATGGTCACAGGGTGGACGAAGCTCTCGTAAAGAATACCTAAGACTAAATAAACCACCAGGATGGCCATCGCCAGGAGAAGCCACTGGCCGCGCAGCGATGATTCAAATTCCCTGGCGGTGCCCTGGAAACTCGTGCTGACTGTGGCCGGCAGATTGTCGCGCGCCAGCCCATTGACCGCCGCCACGGCATCCCCCAGAGCCACACCGGGCTTGAGGTTGAAGGAGATGGTAACGGAGGGCATCTGGCCGGTGTGGTTCACGGATAGAGGCCCCACGCTCTGCTTCAAATTCGCCACGGCGCTTATCGGAATGAGCGGCCCGGTGGATCCGAAGCCGGTAGAAGAGCGTATGTACAGCATCGAAAGAGCGGCGGGGTCCCTCTGATATTGAGGGTCCAGTTCCATAATCACCCGGTATTGGTTGTTGGGCGTGCTGATGCTGGAGACTTGCCGCGACCCATAGGCCAGAGAGAAGGCATTCTCGATCTGCTGCACCGAGAGCCCTTGCTGTGTGGTTCCTAAAGTTGCGGCCTTGTCCCGGTCAATAACGATATCTATCTGAGGGCTCTTGATCTGGAGGTCGCTGCCCACGTCCTGCAACTCCGGCAGGGACCGCATCCGGGCTTCCAGGATAGGCGCATGTTCGTAGAGCTCACGGGCGTCGGGGCTTTGCAGCGTGTACTGATAGAGGCTTCTTGACAGCCGCCCGCCGATGCGAATCGCCGGCGGGTTTTGAAATGAGATGCGGATGCCGGGGACCTTGGCCAACTTTGGCCGGAGTTCCTGGATCACCTCATCCGCGCTCAAGGAACGCTCCGAGCGAGGCTTGAGACGAATGACTATGCGGCCCTGGTTGCCTGTCGTGGTCGCACCGCCTACCCCCACGCTCGACAGGGAGGCATCCACATTTGGATCCTCAGCAACTATCTGAGCAAGTTGTTTTTGGTGACGCACCATGTCATCGAAAGAGATTCCCTGAGCAGCCTCGCTGATACCAATAATTTGGCTGATGTCGGCGCTCGGGACAAAGCCCTTGGGAATCACCAAGAAAAGATAAGCCGTGACCACCAGGAGGAGACCCGAGCTGATCATCGTGGCCGGCCGGTGATTCAAGACCCATTCAAGGCTCCTCTCATAAGCGCTAAGCATGCCATCGAAGAAGCGTTCCGAGGCGGCATAGAGCCGGTTATGTTTCTGCTCCTTGGGCGGGCGCAGGAAGCGGCTGCAGAGCATGGGAGTGAGACTTAGCGAGACAAACCCCGAGACCAGAATCGCCACGGATATCGTCACGGCGAACTCTCGGAACAAGCGCCCCAGTATCCCTCCCATGAAAAGCACGGGAATAAAAACCGCCACTAGCGAGAGCGTCATCGACACGATGGTAAAACCGATTTCTCGGGAGCCTTCGAGCGCCGCCTGGAATGGCCGCTTACCCATCTCCATGTGGCGGACTATGTTCTCGAGCATGACGATGGCGTCATCCACCACGAAACCGACCGCAAGGGTCAGGGCCATCAGGGAGAGGTTATTGAGACTGTAGCCCAGCAGATACATGACCGCGAAGGTGCCGATGATCGACATAGGAAGCGCCAGGCTCGGGATAACGGTGGCGGAGAAGTTGCGCAGAAAGAGAAAAATCACGAGCACGACCAGGCAGAGGGTCAGGAAAAGGGTGAACTGGACATCCTCGACCGACTCGCGGATCGACTGGGTCCGGTCAAAGAGGATGTCGAGATTCACGGAAGGGGGTATCTGCGACTGCAGGGCGGGCAAGATTTTCTTGATGGAATCCACCACCTCGACAACGTTGGCACCGGGCTGGCGCTGCACGGCCAGGCCGATGGCGCGGGTGTTGTTGAACCAGCTCGCCACTTTGTTGTCTTCCACGCTATCCAGGACCCTGCCGAGATCCTGGAGACGCACGGGCGAGCCATTCCGATAGGTCACGATAAGGGGGCGATAGGCCTGTGCGTCCGTGAGCTGCCCGTTGGCCTGCAATGTAAAGGCTTGGTAGGGGCCGGTTATGGTCCCGATGGGAAGGTTCACATTCCCCCTTTGAACTGCGTTCATCACCTCGTCGATGCCGATTTGTCTTGCCGCAAGGGTGCTCGGGTCGAGCTGGATGCGAACCGCGTACTTCTGCGAGCCAAAGACATGCACCTCAGCCACCCCACTCACCATAGAGATGCGCTGGGCCAGAATATTCTCGGCGTACTCATCGACAGTTGAGAGGGGAAGCGTTGGCGAGTTCAAGGCAAATAAAAGGATAGCGTTGTCAGCCGGGTTCACTTTCCGGTACGAAGGCGGATTGGGCATGTTCAGCGGCAGGTCTCTCAAGGTGCGGGCGATCATCGACTGTATGTCCTGGGCGGCGGCGTCGATATCCCGGCTCAAGCTGAATTGGAGCGTGATCTGGGTGCGGCCCAGGGTGCTGGTAGAACTCATGGAATCCACGCCGGCGATAGTCGAGAACTGCTTCTCCAGAGGGGTCGCAACCGTCGTGGCCATGGTCTCGGGACTCGCCCCCGGCAGGTTGGCGCTCACCACGATGGTCGGGAAGTCCACCGTGGGGAGCTCGCTTACCGGCAGGGCCCGGTATCCCATGAGCCCGAAGATGATGATGGCCATCATAACCAGGGTCGTCATGATGGGGCGGCGGATAAAGATCTCCGCAATGTTCATGATGCGATCTCTTTTCTTGCTTCCACCTTGACACCCGGAGCAAGCTGGAACTGGCCGTCGGTTACAACCGTCTCGCCGGGCTTAAGCCCTTCATCTATAACGGCCTCGCTATTAACCGTCCGATTGACGATGACCTTCCGTAATTCGACGGTCTGATCAGATTTTACCACAAAGACATGCTGGCCCTCTTGCCCCGTCTGGACTGCTTGCGAAGGGACTACGACCGCGTCGGGCTGCATGGCGAGCGTCACCAGCACGTTAACAAACGCCCCCGGCCAAAGGCGCCTTGCGTCATTGGCAAAGGTCGCTTTTAGACGGATCGTGCCTGTGGTTCTATCGACCGCATTATCCACAAAGCCCAAAGCCCCCTGTTCATCGAGCGCCTCATTCCGGGGGAGGATCGCTTGCACGCCGAGCTTGCCTCCGGCCATGCGCTTTTTGATCTCCTGCAGGTTCTGTTCCGGCAGAGTGAAGTTCACGTATATCGGGCTAACCTGATTGATGACTAGCAATGGTGTGGCGTCATTAACCCTGACGAGATTGCCTTCGTTGACCAGCAGACTTCCCGTGCGTCCCGTCACTGAGGAATAGATGTAACAGTATCCAAGCTGGACTTTAGCGTTCTCCACAGCCGCCTTATCCGCCTGCACAACCGCTTCGAGAGCGCCGGCATTGGTGCGGATCTGGTCGTACTGTTCCTGCGAGACGTATTGCTTTTTGACCAGTTCTCCATAGCGGCGGGCCTGCTGGACGGCATTTTCTAACTGGGCCAAATCTCGCGCCAGATTGGCCTCGACCTGCTTCAGCGCCGCCTCAAAAGGGCGGGGATCGATCGTGAAGAGAAGCTCTCCTTTCTTTACGTCTTGACCCTCCTTGAAATGAACGTTAGTCAGGGTTCCCGTGATTTGGGATCTGACGGATACTGTAGAATATGCCTCTACGATTCCGACGGCGCGCAACTGCACCGGGAGGGTTTTTTGAATCACATGAGCCACCGATACCGGTATAGCTTGGCGCGCCCCGGATCTCCTATCAAGCTTCTTCCCGGTTCCGGACGAAATCTGGTTATAGCCTACAACGACCCCTGCCAGCACTAAACCAATGGCAATCCAAGGGTGCCGCTTCATGGCGGTTTTTATTTGGCCCATCGAGAGCTTCATCCTCCGATACCTTTAACCCATTATAGCCTACGGCGGATTGCAATACAAAAACTGCCAACTGTGAAAGTCATATTGAAACTATTTGCCTTTTGCATTTTTCTGGCTTACGGGCTCCCCATTGCTCTTTGCAGCTGGGCCTCGGCAATCTTGTAGTCATAAAGGGTGCGGACATAACTTGTCTCGGCATCTGTGTAAAGGGCCTGCGCATCCGTGGCCTCAATGATTGAGCCCACTCCTACTTGATATCTCCCGTTGGCAAGGTCAAGGTTTTCCTTGGCCGCCCTAGCAGCCGCCTGTGTGGCTTTGATCCTCTCTTGCGTATTGATCATATTCAGATAACTCTGCTCTACTTCCAAAGCAACCTGTTGTTTTCTATCCTCCTCCTGAGCCCTGACCGAATTGTAGTTGTGCAATGTCTCCTCAACCTTGTTGGTGGTCTTGAAACCGTCAAAGATAGGTATGTTAAGGCTGAGCTGCACCTGCCAGCTTGGTTGCAGCGGAAAGGTGTTGCCATCACTGCTCGTGTTTCTCCGGCCATAATTTGCGTCAAAAATAATATCGGGGAGGTGCCCCCGTCGGGCAGTCGCAATCTGTTGATCCTGAGACTTCCTCTGGGCCTCGAAGCTCTTGAGCTCCGGACGGGCATTGAAGGCAGCCTCCTTGGCCTGTTCGAGAGAGAGGGGGGGAGCTGCGATAGAGCGATCCTCGGTTACAGGTTGCTCAGGAAGATCGTATAGCCCCATGGCATTTTTTAGCGTAACCCAGGCGATCTTTACGGCGTTTTGGGCAGCGAGCAGATCCGCCTGCGCATTATAAAGGTTAGACTCGGCGCGCGCCACATCAATTTTCGGTCTGATTCCCACTTCAAAAAAGCCCTGAGCCTGACGGAGTAAAAGCGCTCGATTTTTCACGGCCTCTTCCCTGACTTTGACTAACGCCTGAGCCTGAAGATAGGCATAGTAAGCCTGCTTCACCGCCAAGACAATATCGTTGGCAGTTGTCTGATAGTCATATTGAGAGGCATGTAAAGTCTCCCGGGCTGACTGGACCGCCCCTTCCCGTTTTCCAAAGTTGTAAAGGGTCATGTTAAAAGCGGCTTGACTCGAAAAGAAATCGAACGCCTCCGCACTGGTGCCGGTCGTTCCGCTTGCAGTCGTCGTCCGGTAGCTATTGCCGAGACTGACAGTAGGATAGTAGGCTGCAAATTGTTGACCCAAAACTGCCTGTTGGGCTCCCACCTTCTCCTTTGCCGCCCTGATTCGAGGATGATTTTCCAAGGCAGTCCGCACGGCATCCTCGAGTTTAAGAGCCTTATCTGCCGGCAGTGCCGGGGCCTGCGCTGCCGGTTTTTCCGCAGGGGGTACAGCCGCCTCACCGGCCATCGTGCCCGCTGGAAAGGCAAAAAGGAGAAACGCCGCAAGATGAAAACAGGCCCGGTCTGGTAATCCTTTTGTCCAACGTTTCATACGTTCCTCCCCTAGCTAAAACCAGCAAAGAAGTATATTGCTTTTCCCGCAGCAAAGCAAAACGTGAAAGACCCCTCAAACTATTTCTTTTGTATCGCTTCCAACTGCCGCCCGGCGTCACGGAAGCCCGGGTTGATTTTCAAGGCCGCTTCGAACTCTTGCCGTGCATCCTGAGTTTGCCCCATTCCCCGGAGGACCTTTCCGAGCTCGTAATGGGCCACATCATCGTCGGGGCAGAGTTTAAGACCCTGCCGGTAGAGAGCGACAGCTTCGTTGGGCACTTTGGCCGCCTGGGCCATTTCAAAGTCGCGAAAGGCGCGGTTGCAGGCCGCTCTTTCTTGCTCCTCCTTTTTCCTGGCCGCCGCCAATTCTTCCAGCTCCCGCCTCTGACGCATGATCTCCTCCTGCTGGAGACGGATCTGCTCCTCCTGCTGGCGAATCAGTCCCGTTTCGCAGGAGGAAAGGAAGAAGACCAGCGAAAAGCCGAAAATAATAAATCTCGATTTCGAAATTCGAATTTCGAAATTCGGAATTCCGTTTTTTGAATCAGGCATAGCCCATCGCCGCGAGAAAGGCATTCAAGGAATGGAACTGCAGATAGGGGTTGGACTTCTTCTGCGCGCCGATGGTGGAGGTCATCTCGGCCGCGTAGTTATGGCCGGGGAATAGGATGGTGTCATCGGAAAGCTGCATGAGTTTTTGGGTGAGGCTATGGTACATCTCTTCGGCGCTACTCCCGGGAAGATCCACGCGGCCGCAAGAGCCGATAAAAAGGGTGTCGCCTGCGATCAGCCGGTCCGGCTGGCCGGGAGAAAACCCTCCGACGAGAAAGCACTGGGAGCCCGGGGTGTGACCCGGGGTATGTATCAACTGGATTTCGATCCCACCCACGTTGATTTTGTCTCCGCTGTCCGACCTGATGATATCCGAGGGGGAGAGCGACTTGAGAAATTCCGCCTCTGCCTTGTGAACGACGACCTTGGCCTTGACCTTGCCCAGCAACTCTTCCACCCCCTGGATGTGGGCGCCACGCAGCCAGGAGCCTACGTGGTCGGGATGGGTATGGGTCACCAATGCGTGGGTGATTTCCATCCCGTCCGCGGCGGCCAGGCCCAGGATCCCCTCGATGTCCCACGCCGCATCGATCACCGCGACTTTGCGCGTTTCAGTCGACCCTACTAGATAGACAAAGTTGGACATAGGGCCGATTTCAACCTGTTTAAAGTAAAGCGAATTACTCATCTCGCCTTTGCAGTGAAGCCCTACATTCCCATAATATTATAGCCCGCGTCCACGTGCACAACCTCTCCGGTCACAGCACTGGACATATCGCTCACCAAGTAAAGCGCCGCTTGCGCCACTTCCTCAGCGTCGATGTTTCTCTTCAGCGGAGCCCGCTCGCTGCTATAATGGAGCATCTCTCTGAAACCCGAAATACCTGCGGCGGCGAGCGTTTTTATCGGGCCCGCGGAGATGGCATTGACCCTGATCCCTTTTGGCCCCAGGTCGTGCGCCAGATAACGCACGCTCGCTTCCAGCGCCGCCTTGGCCACACCCATGACATTGTAATGGGGAATAACCTTTTCCGATCCCATATACGTCATAGTAAGAATAGAACCCTTGCGCCCTTCCATCAGCGCGGCTGCATGGCGCGACAAAACCACCAACGAATAAGCGCTCACGTCCAGTGCCAGGTGAAATCCCTGGCGGCCTGTCTGAACATAGGGATTGGAGAGATCTTCTTTGGCGGCATAGGCGATAGCATGGATCAGGATGTCCAGCCCGCCCCATTCTTTGCGCAGAGTATCGAAGACCTGATCGATCTCCTCATCTTTGGTGACGTCGCACGGAAGGATGATCTTCGCCCCAATCCCCTCTGCCAGAGGTCTTACCCGCTTTTCCAGAACTTCGCCCGCGTAGGTAAAGGCGAGCTCCGCGCCTTGCCCGTGGAGCGCCTGGGAAATCGCCCAGGCGATGCTCCGTTCGTTGGCGACACCGAAGATCACTGCCCGCTTACCGTCCAAAATCCCCATAGCTTCCCCCCTTGATCGTGCTCGTAGCTCGTGCTCGTTGAACGGTTTGAACAATTTGAACCGTTCAAACGGTTTAAGCCGTTTAAATCGTTTAACCCTTAAACCCTTGAACGCTTCTTTGCATTTTGTTTTAGTCCCCTTTGCCACAGGTACTCTTTTTCTCCCATACGCTTTCCCACCCAGCGCGAGAGGACAAAGAAGAGATCACCCAACCGGTTCACATACTTGAGCGGCCACTCGCCGATCTCTTCCACCCGCGAAAGGCGGATGATCTCGCGCTCCGCCCTGCGACAAACCGTGCGGCACTGATGGAGGTAACCCCCAACCCTCCCTCCTCCCGGGAGGACAAAGGACTTGAGCGGGCCGAGCTCCTTCTGGCATTCATCCATGAGTTCCTCGAGTCTCTTTACCTCCCGCTCCCCTACGCGATACATCCCTTGATAGCTGAAATCCGCGGGGGTGGCGAGTTCGCTCCCTAGATCAAAAAGCTCGTCCTGAATCTTACGCAGGACCCTGTCCAGGAAGCGATGGGCTCTCCCCTCCTTCAATTTCTCCTCGTTGAAGACCCGCGCCAGTCCCACGACCGAGTTGAGCTCATCGATAGTTCCGTAAGCCTCGATGCGGGGCGAGTCTTTGGCAACCCGCCTGCCGCCTACCAACGCCGTCTCTCCCTTGTCTCCCGTGCGGGTATATACCCGTGTGATCCTGACCATCCCTTGAACCCTTTATCCCTTTAACCCTTCAACCCTCTTTTTTGCCAGAAGAAGTAGGCAGGGATGCCCAAGCCGACGATGATAACGCCGCCGAACGATTCCCAAGGTTTTGACACTAGCGAGCCCCAGGCGATCCAAAGGCTAACCAGGACAAAGAAGATCGGCACGAATGGGTAACCCCAGAGCTTGTAGGGCCGCTTGAGGTCGGGCCTCTTGAAGCGCAGAACAATGACAGAACCGACCGTGAGGGCGGAGAAAAGAGAGATGATAACGCTCACGTAGGTGAAGAGAGCGTCGAAGGTTCCTGTCAAAACCAGGATACACGACCACAGCGCCTGCAGGACAATGGCGTTTGACGGAGTGCCGAATGTGGGATGGACGCGCGCGAGACCGCGAAAGAAGACGCCATCCTGCGCCATAGCATAGTAGATTCGCGGGCCGAGCATGATCACCACGTTCAAGGCGCCAAAAATCGATACCGTAATGATCGCCGTAATCCAAGCAGAGGTCTGGTAACCGAGCAAGGCGGTCGTCGCGACTTCGGAGACTCGGAGCGCTCCCTTCATCTCGGTCACGGGCACCCCGTAGATGTAAACGACATTGATGGCGAGGTATAAAAGAATGACCAGTAAATTGGCCCGGACCAGCGCGCGGGGCAGATTTCTTTCCGGCTGCTTCACTTCGCCCGCCAGGTAAATCACCGCATTCCACCCGGCATAAGCAAAGATCACCGGGATAAATGCGGCTCCAAACACGCTCAGGTCCGTTACCTTCGACATGTCAAAGAACGGGACGAAATGTTCCGTGCTTCCCTTGCCCACAAGCACACCCAGAAGAATAATTCCTAAAAGGGAGCCGATCTTCAGCGTTGTCAGAATATTCTGCAACAAAACCCCTTGCCTGACACCCGCATAGTGAATCCCCGAAAGAATCAATACGGTAACTATGGAAAAAACCGTTCCGATCGAAACCTTGATCGAATGACCGATGATCGCGGCGGAGAAGAAAACATTATCGGACCCGAGAATGGGAAAGAAATACGACATGAAGCTCGAAAATCCAACCGCGATAGCGGCAATCGAGCCGGAAAAGGTCACCAGGAAAGAGGACCAACCCGAAAGAAAGCCCATGAGTTTTCCGTACGCTTCCCTGATGTAGATGTAGTCCCCACCGGCCAGCGGCAAACTGGCCGACAACTCTGCGCAGCTCAATGCGCCCGCGAGGGCCAAGAGCCCGCCAAGCAGCCAGATAAGCAGCACGCCGCCGGGGGAAGGGACAGTTGCGGCTATGAATCCGGTCGTAACAAAGATGCCGACACCGATCATGTCGCCGGAAATCACCATCACCGCGTCGAACAATCCTAATTTGCGCTTGAGCCCGCTCTGTTCCATAGCGTTCATCTTTAACAGGGGAGGCGGGATGCAAGCAAACGATAACGCCACGCTAGAATCGCCAACGCAGCCAGGGTGGCCAGCCAGGCAAACCAATCGCCGAAGCGGACGTAGAGGGTCTCGCCTTCGAGGAGCGCCACATTCACCGTCAACACACCTGAGGAAAATAGCGGCAGGGTCTCGAGCATCTCCCCCTTAGGGTTGATAACGGAGGTGAGGCCCGTGTTGGTGACGCGGATGAGGTATCTGCGCGTTTCTATCGCCCGCCACTGAGCCAGCCGGGCATGCTGCCAGGGAGCGACTGTATCGCCGAACCAGGCATCGTTGGTCAGGTTTATAAGCAGATTCGCCCCCTTCTCGGCGACAAATCTGCGCGCCAAGCCGGCCATCAGGTCTTCATAGCAAATAAGCGGTGCTGCTCTAATCCCGTCAGGGAGGTCAAGTGTCCGCGGCCCATCTCCGGGGGTAAAGCCATCGCCCAAAGGAGGGATGCCCGGAAGCCTGGAGACAAGAGGCGCTAAGGGCAGGTACTCGCCAAAGGCAAGCAGGACCTGCTTGTGATAATAACCCGACACACGGCCCTGCGCATTCACCAGGAAGGCACTGTTGAAGGCCTTGAGGTCGGGAGTTGCGGGGTTGCCGCGAAAGCTCCGGGCCCCGAAGATAAGGAAGGCATCCTCCGGCAGCGAAGGAAGGATCTGTGAGGGAAGCTGGGCGAGATTTTCCGGCAACCATGCCTCCACAGCGGTTTCGGGCCAGATGACCAGCTTTACGTCGCGAGTTTTCTTCGTGAGCTCCTGGTAAGATTTGAGATTGCTTTCCACATAGGCCATGCTCCATTTGCGTCGGATATCGATATCCCCCTGAACCGCGGCCACTGTAAGACCAGGCGCCGCGCGCATATCGGCATCCACAATCTTCAGCCTCTGGTGGCCATAGAAAAAGAGCGCGATCAACACCAAGCTCGATAACGTCCCCTCTCGCAGAAGCGTCCCGGTTCGCCCGCTACGGCAGAAGATCGCAGCGTAGAGAATAGTATTCAGCCACACCAGGAGGAAGCTCGTGCCGTAGGGTCCCACGAGATCCGCCGACTGGATGAGTGAAAGTAACCATACCTGACTGTTGGCCAGATGCCAGGGAAAGAGAAGAGGAAACCAGAACTCGATCACAACCCAGAAAAGCGCGGGGAAAAGCCCGAGCACGCCACGCCCGCACAGACGCACGAGCAGGGCGAAGAGCGCCATGGGCAAGGCTGCATAGGCGACAAAACCTAAAAAGACAAACTCGCTCGCGCCGTAGGGAAAGCCGCCGAAGACCCTGATAGTGTAGTCGAGCCAATAGAAGCCCAAGAGGTTGGCAACCCCGCCGGCGAGCCAGCCCATGAAAAAGGCCCGCCTCAGCGTCTTGCTCCGCTCGACTAACAGGAGCAAAGGAACGAAAGCGATCCAGGACAGCGGAAAGAGGATGGGAAAGAGAAAGGGGAGGGCTACGAGAATCCCGGATAGAAGCGGGAGAAGATAATCAGACGCATGCTTACCAGAGCAGCCCCGGAATATACCCATGGCCGGGCTAGGGCTTCTCTATGAGGAGAAGAAAAAAGAAGCCTAACAGACCGCTAGCCCGGACGTTCCTGGACCTCAAAATCATAGGCAAGCTCCAACAGTTGTTTGACAATCCGCGCCGTAGCCCCCCAAATATCCCAGCCCTCGTAATGAAAATGATATATCGGCTCTCTCCCGGATTGAGAAAAAGGGCGTGGCTCCATGCTGAAACAGCCGGGATCCAGCAGCGCCGATATGGGCACGGAAAATACCGCCGTGGTCTCCGCCGGGTTCAAACGAAAATCATAGGGAAAAGGGATAACGCCAACAAACGGGGTCACCAGATAGCTTGCAGCGGCCGTGACCTGATCGAGCTGTCCCAGGACGCGCACATCGGGAGACCTGATCCCGACCTCTTCCCGACTTTCACGCAGGGCCGCCGCCAAGAGACCGGAGTCCTCGCGGTCGACCCTCCCCCCTGGGAAAGCCACCTGGCCTCTGTGAGAGCTGAGCATCGCCGCCCTCTGCGTCAAAACGAGATAGTCTCCGTCCGCCCGTTCCTGGATCGGGACCAGGACCGCGGCCGGCCTCCACTGCCCCCCCTTGAGGATTTTTGGCGTGCGGGACTGAAGGATCGGAAAAATTTTATCGGCGATCATTTGCAAAGAAAAAGTTTCGCCTATCGGAAATCTGTGATAATAGGACCATTTAATTTACCTAATCCACAACCAAAAAGCCAGCAGGATGAAAGATAGAGAGATCCACCACGCGATTCGCATCTTGCGCCGGGAGGCGCCGAAATGGCAGACGCCGATCGTGACCGTGGTGGCGGAGTCTTCGAAGAGCCCGTTCCATGTCCTTATCTCATGCATCCTGAGCCTGCGCACCCAGGATGCCACGACGGCTCAGGCCTCCCGCCGTCTGTTCGCCCTCGCCGGCACGCCGGCAAAGATGCTGACGCTCCCGACAAAAAAAATCGAAAAGGTGATCTATCCGGTAGGCTTCTACCGCACCAAGGCAAGAAATATCCACGGTATCTGCCGCACGCTCGTGGAAAAGTATTCCGGAAAAGTCCCGGATGAGATCGATGAACTCCTGGAGCTAAAGGGGGTCGGGCGCAAAACCGCCAACCTGGTGGTGACCCTGGGCTACCGCAAGCCTGGGATCTGCGTCGATACCCACGTGCATCGGATCTCCAACCGCTGGGGATACGTTCGGACCAAGACTCCCAAAGAGACCGAGTTCGTATTAAGAGAAAAATTGCCCAAGCAATACTGGATAGAATACAACGACCTGCTGGTCAGCTTCGGCCAGCAGCTCTGCCGGCCGATCTCGCCGATCTGCAGTCAATGCCCGGTGGAAAGGTACTGTGATAAGGCCGGGGTGACGGTGCATCGTTGATTTCCCGGGAGGAGGTAGTTTGCAGGTTATGCCGAAGTCTGGAATACTGATACGGTGCCGCAGGGAACCAACAACGGGTGGAAGTGCTTGAACGTCACTGTTAGTGACAAAGAATCCGGTACCATTACCGAGTATAAGATCCATTTTTACCGTAAGACGAATGGCTGGTATGACGAAGTTCGATATGATAGCCACGAAATCAAAAGGGGGAGGAAGATTCTTGCACCCCACCTGCACATGAAACTCGCCACTCCATTTAAAAACCCGAAGGAAGACGAAAAAGAGCTGCAACGAATAATTGACGGCATTTTACCGGGACTAAAGGAGATCACTCGATGAGCCGCATACTAGCTATAAGGGGTCCTGAGGGAGACAGGGAGGTGGATTATTCCGCCCTCTCGCTTAAGGAACTTCGGAAAAGGATCAAGAGCTACGAAAAGAAATACGGCAGCTTTGCCAGGTTTTTCAAGAGCTATGATTGCGAGTCCGGCTCACCCGAGGAGTACGTTACTCTTGTTGATTGGGAATGTCTCCTGAACGAGATTAAAGGCAGAAAAGGCGCATCTCTTTCCCTCGTTAAGGGCGGCAAAAGAAGACCCCGGTGATCCTCGACGTTTTTCTGACTTAAATAGAAAAGCTGATACCCAAGCTTCGCTCACTTCTTTTCCGCCCTGAGCGATTCGGGAAAGTATTTCGACGGTGCCCAAACGTGCGCGGCAAAGTTGCGGCAGCCGAGGATGCGCAGCTCGCGCATGATGCGGATGTAGTCCTGGGACTCCATATAGTCGCGCCAGGCATCTAAAGAATCGAACTCGATGCTAATGGCCACTTGCGGGGTAACTTCCATGGGATTCCGGTAGTTACGTATCTCTTGGACGCCGGGATGCGCCAGCGTCGCCGGCAGCCAATCGTTTTTCGCCTTATTGGCGTAGATCGTCAGATTCGCCTTCTGGTCGGGAAGATCCCACTGGACGAAGTAGAGAACCATTATTGTATCCCCCTTACTAATCCGCCATCGATCTGAATGGTGGTTCCGGTGATGTAGCTCGCCCGCTCCGAAGCGAGAAAGACGATCAGGCCCGCCATCTCTTCGGCTGTTCCATAACGACCCAACGGGATCTCCGCGGCCATCTCTCTATTGATCTCTTCCACCGGCCGCTTCAAGCGCTCGGCGCGCGCCTGACTCAATTTGCGCGCACGCTCGGTGTCAATCCTCCCGGGGCAGACGTTGTTAACGAGAATGTTATCCTTAGCAAGTTCCCGCGACAGGGTCTTAGCGAGCCCGATCACCGCGCTCCGGATGGCGTTGGAGAGGACAAGACCGGCAATAGGCTCTTTAACCGAGTAAGAGGTGATATTGACCACGCGCCCCCCTCCGACTTTGCGCATATGGGGAACCGCCTCCCGCGCAAGCCTGAGGGCGCTCATGAAGTTCAAGTGAAATGCCTTCTCCCAATCCTCATCGGTAAATTTCATAAACTCGCCCGGCGGCGGCCCACCGGCGTTGGTGACGACAACGTCGAGCCTGCCGAATCGCTCCACCGTTTTCGCGACAAGCTTTTGAATATCTTCGAGGCGGGTCATGTCGGCCACGAGCGCCAAAACGTCGCCGCCGGTCTCACGCCGAATCATCTCCGCCGCCTCTTTGAGTTGCGCCTCCCCTCGAGCACAAATGCTCACTTTGGCCCCTTCACGGGCAAAGCCTAAAGCGACGGCCCTCCCCATCCCCTGACTGGCGCCCGCAACCAGCGCCACCTTTCCTTTCAAACCTAAATCCATCCTTTAGCCTCACGCTTTGAAGATTGAGGATGGAGGATAGCGATCCTCGATCCTCTATTCTCTATCCTCGAATTCACTTCTGTGTCCAGTAAACGTTAGTCCGAAATTCCGGGTGCAAACGCATGATGTAAAGCGCGAGCATCCCGTGAGCGCCGAGCGGGCGCAGCTTTCGCGGATCGCCGGCAGCAAGCGCATCCTTCTCTTCAGGCGTGAGATCGTACTGGTTCATCGCCTCCTTCACGTTGGCCAGGGCCTTGTTAAAGAGCTGCTCATGCATCTTGAGATCAAAGAGAAAGCGGTTGAGATGGTAGCTGCTCATTTTGCCTCCAGCACGTTACTCGTTATTAGTTACTCGTTATGCGTAAAAACGTATTGGCATGAAGAACGATTAACGAGTCAACAAATCAACCATTAACAAAATGAACTACCCCGCAGCAAGCTGCGGGGTATCAGAACAAATCGAGAATCACTTGCTCAATTGTCACCCCCGCATGTCTCTAGCGGGGGTCCAGTCCTAACTTCGCCTGGATTCCCGCTAAAAGCATGCGGGAATGACGGACTTCGTAAAGGAAATAAATTCTACGCAGCAAGCTGCGGGGAATTTACCCCGAAGAGATTAAAGTTTCCAGCTGGCAAATCCCCATCCGGTGGCCACATGGTCCGGCATATAAAAGGTGGACGCCGCCTTGGTGTCTCCGACCGTGCCCAGTACCACCATCCAGTTAAGAAACTCCGAATCCCCCGCCTGAAGGATCTGTTCCAAAGAATAATCCGCCAGCGTCCGGCCTTTGCCCCCACGCATGATCTCCAGCAGCTTGTGATCGAATTGGGTGTCAATTTCGCCGATTCTCGGCGAGCCGGGGAAATGGGAGAGGCCTCCGGTCGCCAGAATGGCGATCCGCTCTCTTTGCGCATTCGCGACCTCTCGGATCAATTCTCCTACCTGGTAGCAACGGCGCGGCGTAGGAATAGGGTCCACCCAGGTATTCACATAGATAGGCAGGATGGGGATCTTGGGCTCGGGCAAAAGAAAATAGAGCGGCACGACCTGTGTATGCTGTAGCTCCACATACTCGCCGTAAGAGAAATCGATGCCTCTTTCGATGCCCGCTTTCAAGATGGCTCTTCCGAGCTGTTTGTGATTCCGGTAGTGAAATGTGTGCCGCGTGAACTGCCCCTTGACGTCGTCTGCCAGGGTGACGAAAAAAGTGGGAATATTGTTAAAGAAGAAATTAACAAACTGGTCGTTGGCGACGACGATCAGCACGTCCGGCCTGGACGCCTCCAGGTCGGAGCGCAAAACCGCAAAGGCTTTTTCCGCGTCCGCTCTCAGTTTCTTTTGAGCCTCCAGCGAAGGCCTGGGTGAAGAGGCCTGTGGCGCCATGCTGTAATGGAGTTGCATGAACTCTTCCCACTCCGAACCGGGCTCCAGAAGAATGTTCGGAGCGTGACTGGCAGCCAGCGCCGCTACTAGAGGCATCGTCGACCTCCTTTCCTCTTCTTAAGCGACCGAATCGTATAATCCGTCTCAGGAAAAATCAACTCCGCCGAGAAGCTGGGTCTTCATTCCAACTCTCGCACGTGAGGACGGAACAGAGCAACAGCCACAGCCGTGCCCATGACCAGGAAACCGCCGAGGGCCACGGCCAGAGGAGCTCCGATGTATTCCGCCATGGTTCCGGATATCGTCCCTCCTATAGGTATCACGTCCCAAGCCAGCCCGTAGATGCCCATGACCCGCCCCCTAAACTGCTCTGGCAGGCTGAGCTGGAGAACCGTGCTGATCACGGTCATGTAAAATTGACCGGCAAGGCCGATCAGAAAAACGAGCACGAGCGAGAGGGGATACAACTGGGAAAAGGCGAATCCTATGATCACTGCTCCGAAGAGGATCGCGCCCAGGATGGCCCGTCTCCCTGTCCGCCCCGAGCGGTGGGTGGCAGCAACTAGGAGGGTCCCTCCCAAAGCCCCGGCCCCTGCTGCGCTGTGGAGAAAGCCATAACCCTGGGATCCCACCTGAAGGATATCTCTGGCAAAGATAGGCATCAAAATGGAATAAGACATGCCGAAGAGGCCGTTAAAAAAAATCAAGGCGATAAAGGTAGAAAAAATCTCGTTGCCGCGGATGAAGTTCAGGCCCTCCATCATGCGCTGAATCAGGCCGCTCGGGCCACCCTGAAAGGAGTGGCGGTCGACCTCGATGAAATTCCAGAGAACAAATGCCGTGAGCGAGGCGGAGGCACATGCAAAATAAGTTGGCCCGACATCAAAAAGATAGATGAGCATTCCAGCGACTGCCGGTCCAATGAGTTTATTCAACTGCCAGATCGTTCCCGCTAAGGCAACGGCATTGGCCATATCCTCTCTCGGAACCATTTGAGGTAGAAGGGCCATGCGGCTCGGCCGGTCAAAGGCCCTGAGAGATCCCGAGATAAAGGCAAAGGCGAGCACATGCCACAGCCTGACCTCGCCCGTCACGACGAGGGTAGCAAGGATGAAGAAGAAAAACGCAATGGCACCTTGCGTCAATATCATGATGCGCCTTCGGTCGGCTCGATCGGCAATCGCCCCACCCACGAGCGTCAATGCAATCATTGGAATGGCATGAGTGAGTCCGGTGAGACCTAGAAAGAGGGGTGAGTTGGTGAGTTGAAGAACCAACCAGCTCTGGGCAACAATCTCCATATTCTGTGCCAGGACAGAAAAGAGCTGCCCGAACCAATAATGGCGGTAGTTTCGATGGCGCAGAGCGCTAAGAATAGCCGTCCATCTACCCAATCCATAGTCAGCCTGCGGCGATTTTTTTCTCATTTCCTCGTCAGGATTTTGTCGTGACTGACCCGGCTGAGATCGTCAGCATAATAATTTGAGTCAAGCAGCTCGTTTGTGATTGCCAGGAGCTTAACCTGAAAAGGGAGTTTAAGCGAGGCGCGGATCCGAGAGACTCGATCCCTATCGGGATTTCCTTAGATCATCCCAAAGGGCTTTGAAGGGATTATAGGTGCCCTTATGGTAGCCGTAACCGACAAGCACGATAACAAGCATAGCCAGGTTGATCCAACCGAAGGCATCCATAAGCTATTCTTCTTCCCAGGTAGTAAGGTGGCCAGGGACGGAATCGAACCGCCGACACGAGGAAAGGAAACCATTTACCACAGGCTCAGATTGTTGGTTACGTCCTGCAGATTATCTTTCCCGTCTGTCAAGCCTGGCACGGTACTCCGATTAGAAGGCGCCTATTTTTGTCCCTGAGGTCCCGACTTCAAATACGCGAAAAATAGAGCCTCCATCCTATCCAGAACCCTTCTTTGGAGCGGCGTTTCAATAAACTCGGCAAAACAATCTAGAGTTGCCACGGCGTTAACAATCCCATCCTTGATCTGGGCGTCTGTCAACCGCTCGCAAAAGCTTTTATTGACGACGTGTACTTCAGCGTAGATCTTAGTGAGATCCTCAAATTCCCAGTCCGGCTTCTGCCCGTTCCGGCTTAGATAGTATTGAGCAAGCAGGTACATGGAAAACACCCGGTACATGGTCTCTTCTGCCGTTGCAAAAGGCAGATGCGTTCTCACCATGGGTCTAAGCTTATCCATGATAGGGCAACCGCTTGTCACCATATAGATCCCAATTAAAGAGCTGATCCCCTTCTGCAATGACGTGTGTTTTTTGTAAACTCTCTCCTCCGTTGCAACTTCAATGTCAGCCTCGTCATAAGAAATAAAATCTTTAAAACAATCCACCACGCCAACAAGGTTAGCAGCGATGGGACATAGCAGTTTAGGAGGGGTTAGCGGGCAGTTCGGGCATTGTTTATACGATAGTTGGGTCCACTCTGGGTGGGACTCTCTGTCCGGTGTTATGAGGCTGAGGGTTTCGTTGTCGAGTTGAAGATCAAACTCCTTGATGTCGCCATTTGCCAGAGTGAACCTATAACGAAAGTGAATACCCTTTTCGGTCATTTTCGTTTGCCCCGTTCATAAAAACCTTACGCGATCAAATCCTTTTGCTGATTCATCTCTCTTCCGTCGTATACCATCTTCGGTGCCAGAGGATTCTCCCACCATGCAATCCGGCCGTCAACCCAAGATTTTTCACGGTGTTTGGCGGTTCTGGAAAGAACATGTGGCGCATTACATAAGCACCCGCTTTCCAGTTTTCGCATTTCCAGTTTTCGCCTTGACAAGTGTCGCTTGTCAGACTAGGAGGTAAGCGATGAAGATGAAAAACCCCCCGCATCCGGGCCGTATTGTTCGCCGGGAGTGCATTGAGGCGTTGGGGCTCACGGTGACCGAAGCCGCGCGCGCTCTTGGGGTGACGCGCCAGGCGCTCAACAACTTGGTGAACTTAAAGGCCGGGATCTCCCCGGAGATGGCGATTCGGCTTTCTAAGGCCTTCGGCTCAAGCCCTGAGGCCTGGCTCGGTATGCAGATGGCCTATGACCTCGCACAGCTCGAAAAAGAGGCGGGCAAAATCAAAGTCCAGCGCGTCGCCGCGGCGTAGAACAAGTTTGGGGTGTGGCCAGGGACGGAATCGAACCGCCGACACGAGGAAAGGAAAACTATTTTTGGCAGCTCAGACCATTGGTTACGTCCTGCAAACTATCTTTCCTGCCTGTCAAGCCTGGCACGGTACCAGAACTTGCTCGTCTCCAGGATATTTCCCGTTAAGACAGATAGAGCCAAATAGTTTTGGCAAAGTAGTGGCAAAGTCGCCCTCCGGCTTTTGCAATTATGATTTGACAAAGGGAAGTCGCGGAAAAATGCTAAGATCGACCGTTTCAAGGGAGGCTTAACGCCATGGACCTTACCGATGTTTATCAACTCGTCCAGCCCTCTATTATCGCTTTCACTCCCAAATACGTTCCCAAAGGAATGCCGGAGGATTTTCCACCGATCTTCGGCACCGGGTTTATCATAGCTGACGGCCTAATTGCGACTAATGATCACGTTGTTCAAGCTTTTGCCAACGTTCCGAGGCCCAAAGGAACACCACTCGGGGATTGGGGTGTAATCGCATGGCTATTTCATTTTTTGCCAAAGGAGGGGATGGCGCAAATTCCCCTACATGTTGTCGGCGTGCTTCGAGTTACAATAGAGGTTAAAGGCCACTACTACGGGTCAAAACGCCCTGATCTAGCTTTTGTCCACGTAAAAGCTACGGGTCTTCCGGCACTCCGTATTGCTGAGGCTCCGCACCTTGAGCCAGGGGTTCAGGTGGCAACTGCTGGCTTCACGATGGGTACAGATGCACTACGTGCTCCCGGCTGGATACACCAGCTCACTCCAACATTACAGACGGGAATAATCAGTGCCGTACTACCTTTCCCTTGCGAATCCCCGCATGCCGTAATGCTCAATATCATGACCCGGGGTGGAGCATCAGGCTCACCTGTATTTTCAGTAGACGAACCGGAAGCTGTCGGAGTGCTGTATGGCGGGTTGATAGACCACCATACCTTGCCAGGCACTAAATCCCATTATCGAGTCCCCACTAACTTTAGTTACTTCGTCCCTGCCCATTATCTAAAAAAGACGCTCGAGGGAATCGATAAGATACCAGACCTGAAGCTCGAGCCTGCTACCCCTTCCCTAGAACACATCCTTGCTACTTATGAGAGAAAGGTTCACGCACCTGAAAATCGTACCCGACAGCCAACGCATGAGGTAGTGGAGATCGTTGCCGAACCGAAAATTAATGTGGTCGCCGATGTTGTTCGTATCGATCCCACCAAGAAATCTTGAGTTTTTCCAGAGACTGTCAAATCTGTAACCGAGCGGGTTGCCGGGATCGCGAATGTCCCGGCATGGAACGAGGATTAAGAACGCTATGTGCGCCGAGAAGTGCTTGAAAAGTGGGGTCTTTTATCCTGTTTTCAAATCGACCCTGGGCGTCTCTTTTCGACCCGGCTGCTTCTTTTGTGCCCACTTTCTAAAAGCAAGAGCCTTTGCCTAGCAGTAGGCCTCCCAAGCAAGTGATGCAGGGGGTTAGATGGAGGGGAATCAAACAGACCAGAGAGCGCATGGTCTTTAGTGAATGTCTGCATTCCTTGCGAGTCTTCATTTAAAATAGGCACGACGTCCCGTTTGTATAGCGACTGAAATTTCCATCGTTCGGATATCTTACGTATCGCGTCGGTTGACACGTGGAACTTGAAAGCAATGCCGAGTATCTGTTTTATGACTTGCCAGCGTTTTTCAACCCTGTGACGTTTAAATAGATCGGTCAAGGCTAAGACACACGCTTCGGTCACCCGTTCCTTATGTTGGTTATCCGCCACTTTTGCCCATGAACGAAGCTGCGCGGGTACGGTAATCAAATTACGAATCACAGAGTCCGGAGCAGGCGAATTGGCAAGTAGAGATCGAAGATGGCGCCGCTGTCGATCTAACGCTTCTGCCGCGTCAAGGAATTTTGAAAAATCCCTCTTTGCTTTCTCTTTTTGGTTACGCCACGGCTCCTTTTGATCGGATGAAAGAAGCTTATAGGTCCCGATGATGTTTAAGAGAAGCTCCGGTGGTATGCCATTAGAGGTCCTAAGAGGTCCTAAGCTTGAAAAGAATCTCTTTTAGATCGTTCCGGAGGAGAATTTCTTTTCTCCAGGTTTTAAAATCCTCGTCCTGGAAGTGAGGAGCAACTAGTGTGGTGTCTCAATAACGGCTTTACAATAATTAACCTTCTCCAAGATCTCCTCAACTTTCTTGGTCCATACAAAAGGTTTAGCGTTCTGATTGTTTAAGCGAATGAAATCTTGAATAGCGGC
>Ga0209212_1002489_pt1 | contig 25979 bp, 23 predicted proteins | sample RifGroC2_FD_183996 | JGI IMG/M metagenome (GOLD analysis project Ga0209212, IMG submission 183996) | Groundwater microbial communities from Rifle, Colorado, USA - Groundwater C2 (SPAdes) (version 2) | ecosystem: Environmental > Aquatic > Deep subsurface > Groundwater | place: Rifle, Colorado... | reverse complement strand
GCCTTTGGCTCCAAATCTGGTTTTGATTCGTGGCGGGAGTGTTTCGGTAAAATGGCAGATCAAATTTTAGCCGTAGAAACAGGGCTTTCGTCGGATCCACCGATGAACTGGCAAATTAAAGAGTTGGACGATTTGGCGATTATCTCAAATGGTGACGCTCATTCAGCGCCCAAAGTGGCGCGCGAGGCGACGGTTTATGAATTGAGCAAACCAACCTATAATAATTTAGTCAAAGCTTTAAAAAACAGCGCGCGTTTAGACAAAAAAAATTTGCCGGTCGACTATATCAAATATACGATTGAGTTTTATCCTGAAGAAGGCAAATATCATTGGGATGGCCATCGCGACTGCGGCGTCCGTCTGTCTCCGGAGGAAAGCCGGCGATCCGGGGACATCTGCCCCAAGTGCCGTAAGCCCCTGACTTTGGGCGTGTTGCATCGAGTCAATCAACTGGCGACGCGCACCCCGAAAGAGGCCGAAGATTATGCACGGAGCTGGCGGACTGGGTTTAAAAAAATTGTGCCGTTAGTCGAAGTGATTGCCGACACTGTAGGGCAAAAGTCTGGCACCAAAAAAGTTGATGCCTTGTATGAGGAGTTGGCGGTGGCCGGCGGAAACGAGTTGAATGTCTTGCTTAACTTATCAAAATCAGATTTGTCGGCGATGACGCGTCCGGAAGTTGTTGACGCTATTACGCGGATGCGCGCCGGGCAGTTGCAGATTAATCCGGGCTATGACGGTGAATTTGGCGAAGTAAAAATTTTCACCGATGCCGAGCGAGCTAAACTCATCGGAGCTCAAGCGCCGTTGTTTTGATTTGGAACTTACGTGTTTGCCCAAAAAAGTATCATTTTTGTCATTCCCGTGAAAACGGGAATCCATTTCATATAGATTCCTGCTTGCGCAGGAATGACAGGGCAGAACTTGCCGAGGCCAGCGGATAATGTTAATATTAAGCATAGTATGCTTATTAAAGCGTCAAAAATATTATTAATCGAGGATGAGTCTGATTTGCAAAAGATGTATGGTTTAGCATTTGCCAAAACTGATTATAGCTTGTTGCAGGCGCGCGATGGAGCAACTGGTTTACAAATCGCCAAAGATAATCATCCGGATTTGATTTTGCTGGATATTTTTATGCCAGGCATGGATGGGCTGGAGGTTTTAAAGCATCTCAAAGCTGATCCAGTGCTGGCGAAAATACCGGTGGTAATGCTTACCAATTACACGCGGGAAGACACTTTAAAAAAAGCGTTGGCTTTAGGCGCCCGCGACGTCATCATAAAAACTGATATCGTGCCCAGGGAGCTGGTAGATAGAATAAAGAATAAATATTTGGCCTCGTAATCAGCAATTTAACCAAATCAAAAAAGCCGGTCAGGGCTTTTTTTGGTTAGGGGATTATGCATTACTTCCTGGTTCAATATGGGCGACAACTTTTTTGACCCGCGGCAGTTGTTCTCGGATTAAATATTCTAAACGGCTGGTCGCACTGTGCGCGTCAATCAATGGGAGGTCTTTTTTGACTAAACAATGCAAGGTGACAAATAAATCACCGTCGCCTTCACGGATCAACATGTTATGAATGCCATAAATTTCCGGGATCGTCGCGCTGATTTTTTTAATCGCGGCTTCCACCGTCGCCAGTTCTTCCGGGGAAACGTTAGCCGTCAAGACCACGTTAGATTTTAACGGTTCGATATGGCTCGCGACTTCTATTTCACCGCCGGTGTCAGCTTTTATTTCTTCCTCCAGGCGGCTGGCGAGCGCGTGAGCCTCGGCGGTCGAAAGGTCGGCCGGTACTTCCAGATCGTAACTTAAATATTTATGGCCATCAAGGTTATCGACTACAATGTCGTGCACAGCCAGTTCCAGTTTATTGGCCAGCACTTGGGTTTTTTCGGTAATAGTTTCGCTATCGAGCTGAGTTGGTTTGATATGGACTCGGATGTCGGCACCCGGCAGTTTGGACTGCACGCCAGTTTGCATCGCTTTAATCACCCCGTCTATTTTGATGAGCGACAGCCGCCGGCTGACTTGGATTTCCATATCCACAAAAAGAATCGGCCCGACCGGCCGGACCCGTACGTTTTCGGCGGCGATTACGCCTGAGACTTGCGCGGCTACTGCCTGGACGATTTCGTCAACGCCTTGGGGGGCGGTATCAATCAAAACATTAATCGTTCGTCGGCCAAGACGGTAACCGGCCAAAATTACAAACATTGCGACGCCGAGGGCGGCGACGGCATCAGCGCCTTTGATGCCAAAGGAAACAAAAATCAGGCCGAGCAAAACCACTGCCGAACTCCAGATATCCGAGCTAAAATGCAGGGCGTCGGCTTCCAGAGCTTGGCTTTGCGTTTCGCGCGCCACGCGATTAAGCGCCCGGGTGCGGGAGATATCAATAATAATCGAGACAATAATTACCGCGAAAGCGTACCATGTGGCCTCGACTTCAACATTTTTACTGATTAATCGATTGATGGCTTCGTAAATAATCCAGATGCTTGTGATAAACAAGAGCAAGGTTTCGAACAATGCGGATACGCTTTCGATTTTACCGTGGCCATAGGGGTGGGACGGGTCAGCCGGCTTATCACCGACTTTTACGGCGAATAACGTCATCCCTGCGGCGCCTAAATCCAAAGCCGAATGGATGGCTTCGGAGATAATGCCGATACTGCCGGTTAAAAGTCCGACAATCAATTTGGAAACAGTTAAAAAAAGGCTCGCGATTACCGAGCTCAAGGCGACGTTAGCTTTTTTTGAGGCGTGATCGGTGGACATGGATTGATGGTGGGCAGGTCTAATTAATTGAACTAGCAAGGCAAAATTGTCAGATTTGATAATTAAAACTCTTTTTGTCTTTATCAAGCATTGGCGCGTAGTTGTAAGTAAGCATTGGCGCGTAGTTGTAAGTAAGAACTCCATCAACAAGCTTAAGTGACTGTAATTTATTCAAATGTCCATAACCATTTCGTATAAAGTGATAGGCTGTTGCTTTATTTTCGTCACGGTGGAATTGATTTACTTTTTCAATAAGATTAGCTAGATCGTTGTCGTTATTAATATTTTCCCATAAAGGATTGTTATATTCATTCACCGCCCCGGATCGTTCTAGTAGAGAATAGAGAATAATTTTTTCTCTATTGTCTCGCGGTAGCTTTTCAGTAGTGAAAGCCGCACACAAACCTGCTGAGAATGTTTCCCAAAAAGGGCCAATATGTTGATCAACTCTTGGTGAGAGTGGCGAGTGATTACAGATGCGTTCGCGGCAATGTGTCATTGCCGGGTCTAGACTATTTATAATTTTTTCAGAAGAAATGTTCATCAAATCGCCAATCGATTTTTTTACTTTATTTCGGTCTAATTTATGTAAAATAAACTCCAGAAGCTTTTCTTGATCCAGTTGATGATAGTTAAAGATTTTTTCGCGCGACTCTGTTTTTACACCTACATCGTTTAAGTAGTTGTCAAAATTTTCCTTATTCATATTTGCAAATTGTTCTTCATCTTTAATACCGTGGTCTGCAAGTATACTGGGTAGTGCGCCAAGATACATAGCTTGTCTCCCATAAGTGTTTGCTACATCAAAGAAGTGCAAATCGTTTAAGACATCAAAATTGCTTTCTACTAATTCTGTACAATTTTGACTTTCAGCGATATTTTCCGGGTTGTTTAATGATTCAAAATTTCTGGCATAATTCATAATTTTGGTGCACCCAGCAGGAATCGAACCTGCAACCGTTTGCTTAAGAGGCAACTGCTCTAACCAATTGAGCTATGGGTGCGAGATGGTGGGACGCTAAGCGTCCCAATAACCACGCTAAGCGTGGTGCCCTCGAGAGGAATCGAACCTCTATCTACGAGTCCGAAGCCCGTCGTTTTATCCATTAAACTACGAGGGCAAGAATGTCAATCAAAATTACAAAATCTTGATGAAATAAGTAGACTTCGGCTCAAACTTTACCATAAAATAAAAAATTCGACAATGCCAGTTGACAGCCGTCCGGACTTTTTTAAGCCAATAACTTAAATCAATCAAATTAATCAAATCGTCAAATCTTATACCCCTTCGATGTACTCGCGCCGAAGTTCCCGATCAGCTTCTTGAAACTCGGTTTGCTCGGCATGCCGAATTCCTAAAGTAATGGTTTCGGCGATAATATTTAACAAAACTTCGTTGTTGGTGTTAAAGCTATGCTGATCCTTTTTATCAATCAACAAAAGGGCGCCGATAGTCTTACCGGCGATGGTAAGCGGAATTCCCAAAACCGAGGCGTTAACATAGGGCACTTTTTTTTTGCTCAAAAGATATTCTGTTTCGGAAATGTTTATCGTCTGGCCTCGCTCGATGGTAGTTTCCAAAATAAAATCCTGGCGCAGATCGATCATTTTGTTTAGAATAGATGTGGTGGATTCAAAACCGGCGATAGCGCGAATTTTTGCCTGATGCGGCGCATGTTCCCGAAGCGCGATCAGCGCTTTTTGCGCTTGAATCGCCTGGAGCAGAGTTTCCAAAACTGACGTGCCTAGAGTTTCCAGAGAAGTGATTTTAGCGCCGACAATTTGCCCGATCTGGAGAATCGTCATCATCCGGTTGGAGGCGTGCGAAAAGTTGTCGGAGATAATCGGCAGAAGATTTAAAAGCAGTTTATTGGCGGTTTTTTGCGAAAGTTTGGGAAAGAGCTTGCCCGGCAGTCCGATCACCACCGCTTCTTTGGAAATCGCGATCGCGGTGTGGGAATGAAGTTCTTTGGGGTTAAATAGCGCGTGCTCGGCGATATATTCGCCTGGATTAACAATCTCCACCATCTGGCTGGCCTCGCCCAGTTTTCTGATGATGCCAATTTCGCCTTCGACGACGATAAAAAAAACATCACGCTTTTCGCCGAGGACGAACAATTGCTCGTCTTTAAATAGAGTTTTGATAAAACAGTTTTGGGCGATTTCGGCCAGTTCTGGTTTCTTAAAGTTGCTAAAGAGCGGAAAGAGGCTGATTTTTTTGGCAAGAGAAGTGGGCATAGGTTGGGTTTAGGTACTGCGCAAATCCGCTGGATTAACCATTCGCGAACGTGCTTCTTCTTCGGAAATTTGGTCTTCGATCACCAGACGTTTAAGATCCATATCCATGGTCGTCATCCCTTCTTCGACCGAGGTTTGAATAATGCTTTTAATTTGCGCGATTTTGTTTTCGCGGATCAAATTGGCGACAGCGTTGTTGTTTAGCATGATTTCTCGGGCAGAGATCCGGCCGGTGCCCTTCTTGCGGTGAATGAGTTGCTGGGAGATCACGGCGCGCAAAGTCATCGACAGTTGCAGGCGAATTTGCGATTGTTGATAAGGTGGGAAAGAATCGATTATCCGGTCAACGGTTTGGGCGGCGTTTAACGTGTGTAAAGTTGCCAGCACCAAGTGGCCGGTTTCGGCCATCGTGATGGTGGCGGCGATGCTTTCCAAATCGCGCATTTCTCCGACCATGATGACGTTCGGATCTTGCCTCAGCACATGCTTTAAGCCTTGTTTGAAAGTTTTCATATCCGTTCCCACCTGCCGTTGCCGGATGATGCATTTTTGCGGCGGGAAAATATACTCAATCGGATCTTCTAAGGTTATAATGTGGGCACTGCGTTTGGAATTGATTTCGTTGATCATCGCCGCGAGTGTGGTGGATTTACCGCAGCCGCTCGGCCCGGTCACCAGAATCAAACCATCGTGCAGTTCGGTTAATTTTTTGACGATCGGCGGCATCATCAATTCTTCCATATTCGGGATTTTATTGGAGACTATCCGGGCCACCATGCTGGGTTTTTCTTTTTCCCAATGGATATTAACGCGGAATCGCGCGACTTTATCGATGGAGTAGGAAAAATCCAGCTCCATGTCTTCTTCGAAGGTTGTCTGCTGGATCGGCGTTAACATGCCGTCGATTAGCTCTTTGATTTTTGTGCCGGTCAACGGTTCGCTGGCCAGTTCCACCAAAGAGCCGTCAATGCGCAGGATCGGCGGTTTTCCTGACAAAAGATGAATGTCTGAGGCGCCTTTTTCCACGCCGATTTTGAATAAGTTTTTGATGGTCATAATTTAAGATGATCCCGAGTTGTCATTTTGTTGCTACGGGATTTGGCTAATGTTTTCATTGATAACCATATTATATCATAAAGCGACAAATTGGGAAGTTGACGATAATTTTAAAATCACCTAAGCTGTTAGCGTCTTTTTAAAAATCATTTTTTATGCGCTCAAAATTTTTTTTAATCGCGATCAGTTTGTTTTTTTTGATTTGTCCTTTTAATTCAACCTTGGCCGCGCCCGGCAAAAATCAACTGGCAGCTGATTATCTCAAAGCCAGCGAGCCGAATTACTGGACCACACAGGCTTTGTACAAGCTAGGTGAGTTGCCGCTTAGTGGCGATTATTTGCGCTCGGCCACTTGCGCGGAGGGCGATTATGCCGCGGTGGCGGTCTGTGCCGGGCCGATTTTGGGCATTACCGCATTAGGTTCGGATCCGCGAATTTTTGCCAGCGTCAATTTAGTCGATAATCTAGTCAATTTTTACAATTCCGAAGTAACTGCCGGAACGATTACCTTAAACGAGGCGGTTTTGGCGATTTTAGCTTTACGCGCGGCTGGAGAGCCGGCGGACAATCAAACTATTGTGGCGGCCAAAGATTATCTTTTGAATAATCAAAATGCAGACGGCGGCTGGGCCTTCGCGGTGGGTTTTGGCTCAGACACCGATGTTACGGCGATGGCAGTGATGGCGATGATGGAAGAGGGGATGACGAGTGATGATCCGGTTTTAGTCAAAGCAATCAATTTTATCAAAACCAATCAAAATGATGACGGCGGTTTCCACGGTGTTTGGGATAATATTTCCAACGCCAACAGTACAGCCTGGGTTATAAGCATGATTTACAAAATCAGGCAGGATCCGGAAACAGTGGACTGGTCGCAAGCTGGCGGCAGTCCGGTAACTTTTTTAAATAGTCTACAGACGCTTGATGGTTGGTTTGAATATCAATTAGGCGCTGGTAATTTTTTGCCGGTTGATACTACGGCCCAGGCAGGGATTGCGCTTGCTGGCGGATATTACCCAGTGCGCAAAATTACTTACTCACCGCCGGCGCCGCCCGCACTTCCAGCGCCGTTGCCGTCACCAGGCATGATCCTTAGTTTTCCGTCCAGCGGTGGTTCTGGTGGAGGTTCAAGTCAAATTCAGTCGCCGCCGCCACAACCAGAGCCGCAAAAATCAAATGATAAAAGCGTGGAGTCAAATCCGCAGCCAAATCAAGAAGTTTCCGAAGTTGTGTCAGAACCTGCGCTAACGTCAATTCCGGTGGAAAGTACTGCTGAGCCGGTTAATCAGCCAAAAATAATTGGCCAAATGTTAGTTTTTCAAAATCCTAATCAAAATACTTTGGTAAAAACTGCTAATGATCAGGCAGTCTATTTGTTGGAAGCTGGCCGCAAGCGCTGGGTTCCGAATGAGTTGATTTTAAAACTTCGTTTTGGCAGTACGCCGATTATAATAGTAGAGCCGACTATTTTGGACGCCATTCCAGAAGGGCTAGAAGTACTATATCCGGATGGCGTTTATCTGCGGTCAAAAGAAACAGGCCGGATTTACCAATTGCGCGGCGGCAAAAAATATCAAATTATGACTCTGGCGGCTTGGCAAAGGCTGGTGCGAACTGAGCGCATTAGCCGGTTAATTCAAGTAGAAGAGGCAGATTTGGTTTGGTATGCTTGGGAAAAACATTGACAAAATACTTAATTTATCCTAATCTATTCTCACGCCCGAAAATGTCTTTAGTACTGATGTTTCGGGTTTTTTTGTCAATTTAATTAACTTTTAACTGTCCGATTGTGAAAGGAGTACTATCATGGCTTTTAAAAAAGTGAACGGTAAATGGGTACCAGACATTCCCGAGTTTGAATTAGGCATTGCTTTTTCTGCAGGTGATTGGAATCAAGGACCTGGTGGCGGGCGTTTTACGCCAGCTATGCGACACGAGCTCGATTTGGCGCGAAAAGTGGCAAATCTTTCCATGGCTGGTTGTAAATTCATTGAATTTCATGATACCGAAGCACTGCCAGATGATGCGCCTAAATTGCTCAAGATAGTTGAGGATGGTGGACTAAAAGTCCATATGTGTACGGCAAATCTCTTTAAACGTCCGGAATTCGTCAATGGCAATTTTGGCTCACCTGATCCTAAAGTGCGGCAAGCCGCTATCAACTACACTAAAGAGTACCTGCAGGTCGGCATTGAAATTTTCAAGGCAAACCTGTACGTGTATTGGACAGGCTCAAACGGAATCAATGTACCGTTTGGTGTTGATTATCGAGGCGCTTACGAGCGCACAGCCGAATGTTTAGCAATGATTATGGATTGGCAGATTAATACTTTCGGAGCAGAAAGAGCGTTGCCATTTTTGGTTGAGCCTAAACCAAACGAACCGCCAGCCTGGTCCTATCCAGGAGACGTCGGCGAGGTGCTTGCTGTGATCAGTATGCTACCGCCTAGGCTTCAGCCTTTTTTCGGTGCGAACCCCGAGACCTGCCACTCACAGATGGGTGGGAAACGCTTTGCGATGGAGTTGGGACTCGCGGCAGCCAAAAAGAAATTGTGGTATGTCCATTTAAACGGCGGATCGGAAAATCCGAAATTCGATGAGGATCGCGCGTTTGGAGATATCAACTTTACTACTGCTGTCGAGATTGTCTGGACCCTGCGAGAAATTGGTTTTCGCTATCCAGTTGGTCTTGACGTGCAACCCCTGCCCGGCGATCGCAATGATCAGCAGGTAGAATCCGTTGCCCGCAGTCTAAGGAACTTTGACCGTGCAATGACGGTTTGTGATCGGATAGATCCTAAAATACTTGCTGAATACCAACTTGATGGTGATCAAGCATCAATCTCTGATTATTTTGTAAGTTGCCTTGTTAACGAGTAGTAACTAGAGTCCTGGAGGAACTCTAAATAAAGACTTCGGTCTTCCGGAGAAGCTATGTTGTTTTGAATCAAATCGAAACAACACCTAGCTTCTCTGTTTTTTTTGCTCTTCGCCGGCGATCTGGTATAATAGTTGTATCGTTACCATTATTTTTTCTTATTTGTCATCCCGAGCGGAGGTTCGATAGCAATCGGACCGAAGTCGAGGGATCCCTCCACTCGCCCTCGCCGTTGCTCGGGGTCGGTCGGGATGACACTGCCAACAATGCCAGATCAATTAGGCAATATTCATAAGTATAGTTTTTTGGGCACGTGGCCTGGATTTTTGGCGCGGCAGGCATCATCACAGGTGCGGGAGTTGTATCTAAACTCGGCGATCTTGGATTTTGCCGTGGCCATGGTGATGTTTTTTGAGCCGATCTATTTATACCAGCAAGGCGTAACCCTGCCGGGCATCATGCTGTTTTATTTGGGCGTTTATTTTTTATATTTTTTTCTCTTGCCCTTGGGCGCCAAATTCGCCCGGCAAAAAGGTTTCGAGCACAGCATTTTTTTAAGCAGTCCATTTTTGATTCTTTATTATCTATGTCTGCTTTTGGTGGCCAAATCAATGTTCTTTTTGTTTCCGGCGGCATTATTTTTTGCTTTGCAAAAGATTTTTTACTGGCCTGGTTTCCACGCGGATTTTGCGCATTACGGGAAAGACAGCGAGCAGGGTAGTGAGCTTGGCACCCTTAATGTCATCATTTCCACAGTTTTTATTTTAGGGCCTTTAGTGGGCGGACTGTTGATGTATTATTTTGGATTCGCGGTGCTTTTTATCGTGGTTGCTTTTTTGATTATTTTATCCAATTTTCCGTTGCTCTTAACACCCGAGCGTTTTGAGCCGCATAATTTTTCTTACGGCAAGGCGTTTAAGCGATTGTTTAAACCATACAACAAGCGGTCGTTTTTGGCGTATTTGGGTTTTGGCGAAGAGCTGATCGCCATGACTTTGTGGCCGATTTTTATTTTTATCGTTTTAGGCAATACGGTCTCAGCTGGCGGACTGGTGGCGGTTTCGACTTTGATCACCAGCGTCGTGGTTTTATTCGTCGGCAAACTGGCGGACAAACGGCCAAAGGAACCGATTTTGCGTTATACGACAATCATTTATGTTTTGTCGTGGTTTTTGCGGATTTTAACGCGCGCGCCTTTGGGCGTCTTTTTGTCGGACACAGTTGGCCGCATCGGCAAGACCGCGCTGTCGGTGCCGCTGACAGCCAGAATGTATCAGCGGGCGCGGCAGTGGGGCGTGGTTAAGCAGGTAACTTTTTTCGAAATGTCACTGTCGATCGGCAAAATGATGGCAATCGGGTTGGTGATGTTGATTCTGGTGTTTGTGCCGGAAGATGCCGCTTGGCCGATAATTTTTTTGCTCGCCGGGTTTTTTAGTTTGTTGTATACGCTGGCGTAAACTATTTGACAGGCGAATAAGCTTTTGCTAAAATTGTATTATAGTACAATTATAGTAAAATATGTCAAAAAACATCTACATCAAGCGCAAATTAGAAGACACCATTTTACAATACCTCGATCGTCCCGAGGTAATTGCGGTCGTTGGTCCACGGCAAGCCGGCAAAACGACACTGCTTTACCATATTTTTGAACAAGTTAAAGATCGGGCGATTTTTTTAAGTTTTGAAGATCAAAAAATTTTAAATTTATTCACGCAGAACATTGATGAGTTTATCGAATTGTATGTTACTCCTTATAAATACACTTTTGTTGATGAGTTTTATTATGCCAAACAGGGCGGCAAGTCTTTGAAGTATATTTTTGATAAAACTAAAGCCAAATTTATTATTTCCGGCTCCTCGAATGTTGATTTAACAATTGAAGCAGTGAAATATTTAGTGGGCCGGATATTTGTTTTTTCGCTTTTCCCTTTGGATTTTGATGAAATACTAGCCTTTAAAGATCCGAATTTATTTAAGCTTTATAAAAAAAGTAAAATCAACTTAAAAGGTTTTTCTCATGTTTCAGGAAAAGCCGATAGTCTGGAAATATTAGCAGATATTAAAAAATATTATCAAGATTATCTTTTATATGGCGGCTATCCGCGAATAATATTGAGCGACGCGAAAAAAGAAAAGGAAATTGTTTTAAGAAATATTTACAACACCTATTTTTTGCGAGAGGTCAGGGACATTTTGGGGTTAATTGATGATTATAAATTTAGCCAAATGATAAAGGTCTTGGCATTACAAGTCGGCAATTTGATAGATTATGGGGAAATTAGCAATATGTCGGGGCTGAATTTTCGAACCGTCAAGAGTTATCTGAATTTTTTAGAGAAAACATTTATTTGCCGATTAGTCAGGCCTTATTTTAAGAATAAAAGAACCGAGATTGTCAAAAATCCAAAAGTCTTCTTTTTTGATAATGGTTTACGCAATTTAATAGTGGATGATTTTCGTAAAATAGAGGATCGGCCGGATGGCGGCGCGGTATTAGAAAACGGCTTAGCCATGCAGTTAATTAAGCAGGAACTAAACTTTAATTTTTGGCGCAATAAGCAAAAATCGGAAATTGATTTTGTGGTGAATTTGCCGGAAGCCAAGCAAATCGGATTGGAAGTTAAAAAGAGTATTAAATCGTCTGATCTAAATTCCAAATCAGCGCGCGATTTTATGGCGGCGCATAAAGATATCCCATTGTTTTTTGGCGTTTATGATATCAAGAACAACTTGACTGACCGGACTTTTTTTACGGCCATGATTTAATTGGAGATTATTGATCCTAAAAAAAACGACGACGCATTAGCTGTATAACCATAGTTTGATAAATGTCGTCGTTTTTTTGGTTATACGCACAAATGCGTCGTATTCTGAAGTATTTTTACTTCGTTTTTTACGCGGTCGCCTGCAACTCTTTTAACAGCAACATCGCCCCGCCGATCGGTTCGTCTTTCACCGGTTCTGGCGAAGGAACTATTTGGATAGTGTCCGCCGTTTCTCTGGCTGGTAAAAAGTTGGGCAAATATTGCCTGATTCGCTGTCCAAGCTTATCCAAGACCGCAAGTCCAACGCTACCTTTAATGCAAACGAGGGGTATAGCGTGATGGCAATAAAGATCGCCAAGGAATTGTGCTACATCTATGCTAAGCATGTCAGCGATCACCAGCGCCCAAAGTTCGCATGCTTTATACGCCGCATCAAAGGCTTTGTTTGCGTCAAGTCCATCTTCGAAGCTACTGCCAGTAACTGCAAAATGAACAGTTGCGATCAGTTCCCTGAGTCTATCACCGCCGAGTACGCTTTCATAACAAGGTGTTAATTTTCCGCAGCCACATGGATTTACAAACTGGGCGAGTTGTTCAATTTCATGGCTGGTCGATAGTCTTACTCCCAATTTAGAAAAGATTTGCAAGATATTTTTTACAGTTGTCATTGGGTTAGCAAAAGTTTGATGCCCGATTTCGGCACCAGCCGCAACTATTTGCCCATCTTTGCAGACTTTAAACCCGACGCCTGTCCCCATTGTTCCTCCAGCAAAATACGGTGGTTGCCCTAGTAGCTCAAACTGCCCGGTAACGAACGCCTCAGCGTCATTTTTTTGGATTGTCAGTATGTTATTTGTTCGCTGAGATATTTCTTCGACCGGATTGGTCCCACGTAGGGCAGGGCCGTTAGGAGATAAGATCATTCTGCCGTCAGCATCTGTTTGCCCTGCAATAACGAGAGTGCTACCCAAGGCGTCTTCTACAGAAAAGTATCTGCTTATCCATTCAAAAATGTCAGTTGCATCACCCAGTGATGCTCGTTTTATTTCCTGTACCGGATTTAGTTTTGACCAATCCTGATTGGCGACATTTTCCAACATATCAGAGTAAACATGCCAAACAGTATAATTAGTACCGCCTAAGACTGCAACATTGATTATAGCCATTTCGTCCTCCTTTTTTTCTTGGACTTTTTTAAATTGTCAAAATTAATACATTGTTAAGCGCCTAAAAAGCCCAAAATAAAAATAGGCGTTTAACTGAGTAGCATAGGCCTATTTTTGGGTTTTTGTCAATAGTGATAGAGTTTAATTATTCAGTTAACGGGTTAACGAGTTAATGGGTTGTTGCTGGCTAACCCTCGGGTTTACCCGCCATCTTGGAGTGAAGGGGACGCCGTTCGCGAGAGCCGTGCTAGGGGGAGAAACCTTAATTTTCACTCGTCATTTTCACCCAGCAGTTTTTTCACTTCCGCCGTCTCCACCTGCGTAAAATCAGCGTAAAATTGGCCGACAGCTTGAAAATAGGGGGGTGTTTCTAAAATAATGATTTCGTCAACGAGTTTGCGTAACTCGCGGGCAGTATCTGGAGGCGCGACCGGCAAAGCGACAATTATTTTGGCCGGGTTTTGTTGTTTGACGGCGTCAATCGCGGCCTTTAACGTCATTCCAGTAGCAGCGCCGTCATCGACCAAAATCACGGTTTTATTTTTAAGGCGTGGTAAACCCCTCCCAGCCCCCCCTTCGTAAGGGGAGGAGGCTAGGTTGCGGAATTCCTGCTGATAAAGTTTTATTTTGTCCTGCTCACTGGCGATCGTCGAGTCAATATACTTTTGGCTGATGCCGTAGGCGTCAATAACCTCGCGATTCAAAAACAACCCGCCAGCCTCGGAAATCGCGCCGATGGCAAACTCAGGATTGCCGGGTGCGCCGATTTTGCGGCAGATGATAACGTCTAAAGGCGTATGCAATTCACGCGCCACCTCAGCCGCAACCGGTACGCCACCGCGAGGAAGAGCTAAAATCACCACTGATTTGTCATTGGCGAAGTGTCGTAGCGCTTGGGCTAGTTGTTGGCCGGCGTGGAGGCGGGAAGAGAAGATCATAATGTCAAATATCAAAATCCAAATGTCAATTCAATGTCAAAAAGCCAAATACCAAATTTGAAATTTGAATTTGATTTGACATTTACAATTTATCATTTGGAATTTAGTTAACGTCTATAAAAGGCTAAAGCCTTAATTCCTAACTGATACAATCTATACCACCCTTTATTAAACACGACATCATAAGTTTCCCCAAACCGCGTCAACTTGCCGCCGAAGCCTGCTTTAAATCGGGTGATGCCAGCCCAACCGTCAATTTTTCCAGTTTCCACTGCCGCGCCGCCGAAATCATAAAATTTACAGCCCCGACGACGTGCTTCTTGCAGACTTTCCCATTGAAGCAAATATGGCGCCATCACGGATTTGTAAGCGTCGTCAGTGCCGCCGTGCAGATAAATCGCGGTGTCGCCATAAAAGGTCACCAGATTGGCGGCGACTGGCTTGTTTTGATATTCCGCAATCGCGATCGCGGCCGCGTCAGCATCACCTAAAATTTTCAAAATATTTTCGTAATGTTTTTTGGGATGAAGGCGGATATGTTGACGGGTTGCGGTTTGAGAGAGAAGGTCGTAGAAAACGTCAAAAGTTTCAGTTAAAGAAAGGGATCCCTCCACTCGGCCGATCGGCTGTCGGCCTCGGTCGGGATGACAATTCGGCGTCCATTTTATCGTCACTCCACGCTTTTGCGCCAAGTGAATATTATAGCGGATTTTGGGCTTCATCTTGGCGAGCAGTGCTTCATCAGACTCACTCAAGTCAATAATAAAAGTTTCGGGATACTGTAATGGCGCCGCGGGCGCAATTTTTAATTTTAAATTTAAAATTTTAAATTTACTATCTGAAAATTCGATTTTCCAAAAGATTGATTTTTCTGTTTTTGCGATTTTTGCCCCTTCGTCAATTAGTTGCGGCAAATCACTTTCCGGCCAAGCAAGCCGCGGCGAGTAGAGCCAGCTTTTGCCTAGTGGCAGGGGATATTTGATGACTAGGACACTGGCTGAGAGATTGCTTCGCTGGGCTCGCAATGACGGATCAATGTCAGTCGCATTGACGTCAAAGTCGTCAAATAGCCCCCAATAAAAAACACGGCGGCCGGCGGCCTCCTGGATTTTTCCCCACAACGGACTTTGGAGAAGGTCGGAATGGGGAAGTGGGTTAGGAAAATTTTGTAAAGCAGGGGGGTTGGGGAGAAGTTTGAGGGACATGTATTGGCGGATAATTTCTAATTTAGTATAATAACCAAGAAACAATAACCAAGTGTCCCCGCCCGCCTTGCTTCGCAACGCGAAGCGGGCAGGCAAATAATAACCAATTTGCAAATAATCAATAACCAAATTATTTGGTTATTCAGTCATTGATTATTTTAATTTATTTGGATACTTGTATCTTGGTGATTGGTTATTCATTTAGAATAATGAGTATAATTAGTATAATTTACAGCATCCTCAGCGCTTCTTTAATCACCGCTTCCAATGTTTTCTCCGTCAAATCAATCCGTTCCAAGGCAGTGCCAGCCTCTATTCGTTTGTAGCCCAAATTTTGCAGGGCTTCCAAGGCCTCCTGATAAATCGGCGAAATAAATTTAATGTTTCGCTCGCCCCCGGCGTCACCGATTTTATCTTGTAACCCAATGATGATTTTTTCGGCGGTTTTTTTGCCTAGGCCCCCGGCGATCAAACGCCCGACATCACCGGCGCGGATGGCCTCCAGTAAAGTTTCCAATTTTGATTTGCCGATGATTTTAAGCGCTGATTTCGGGCCGATGCCGGCAACGCGGTCAATCAACAATTTGAAAAAATATTTTTTCGCCAAACTTAAAAAGCCATACAGTTCCTGGCTCCGTTCGCTTTGGTGATGGTAGCAAAAAATTTCAACTTCCGCTCCTTTTTTTATTGTTAAGAGGTCGTCTTCCGCCAGCCAAACTTGGAAACCGATTGTCCCGTTGACAATCACTGTCGCGGTTTCGCCGGTTACATTACTTACCGACCCTTTAAGATAGGCGATCATAGGCGATTACATCCCTTTAATTAATTTGCTTAAATCAACGAGGTCAATATAAAATGATTTTAATAAAAGCCAGATGATGGTTATCGGCAAGAGCAACCAGGCGAGCAGGATCGCTCCTAAAAATACCGCCCAAACAATTACCATCAACAGTTTAAAGATCAACAGCACCAAGCGCATAAAAAAACTGATCAACCGGCCAGAGCGCGTAGTATCCTGAAACATCGGCTTAAACATCGATTTTAACCAGATTTTTAAAGCCGCGACTCGCTCGATCCCGATCAACGATTCCTTGGCCCAGCCTAAAACGCGAAAAAAGCCGGCGGTGTACCACCAGACCGGAAAGTAGAGCGTATCAATCAACAGGTGCTTGATTAGATGTTTGAACATACCAAAAGTATAACGCAAATTTACCCTCTTGTCATCATTTATTAAGTTTGCTATACTTGGGGCAGGAATAACAGATGAACTCTGGTGACTAGTGGTATTAGGCTACTAGTCATTTTAATTAGTAGGTAGAACTTTCGCATTTGGCGATCTGCCACGTTAATTAGGTAAGAGCAACGCTAGCTAAATGTTTTGCTCGTACCTTTTAATTATTATGACACCTGATTTATACAATGTAATTAAACAAATTTGCGAAGAAAAACAAATTCCAGAAGAGGCGGTGGTGGCGACGGTCGAATTGGCGCTGGCCGCCGCTTACCGCAAGGATTTTGCCGACAAACTACAGAATATCAGCGTGGTGCTGGAGCCGAAAGGCGGCCAATTTAAGGTTTACGATATCAAAGAAGTCGTGGCTGACGTTTCGCCGGAACTCCTGGAAGAGGCTTACAAACTGGCGCGCCAGAAGAAAAAAGCGGCTTTGTTTATGCCGGACGGCCAGATCATCGAAAAAGAGGAATCGACGAATGAGCCGGTTGATTTAAACGACGACAAAAAATTAATTGAGGATGGCAAGGTGTTGTTAAAATTTAACCCACGGACGCAGATCACGGTTTCCGAAGCCCGCAAAGTTGATGCCGCGCTCCAAGTCGGGGATCAGTACAAGGCTGATTTGGAAGTGCCCCATGATTTTGGCCGGATGGCCGCGCAGACCGCCAAGCAGGTGATTATTCAGCGGATTCGCGAAGCTGAGCGGGAAACAATTTTTAAAGAATACAAGAGCAAAGAAAATAAAATGATGAGCGGCCTGGTGCAACGCACCGAAGGCTCGGTGGTGATGGTTGATATTGGCCGGGTGAACGCCATTTTGCCGTATCGCGAACAAATCCCTGGTGACCATTATCATATTGGCCAGCGGATTAAGGTTTTGCTTTTAAGCGTCGAGATGACCCCGAAAGGCCCGGAAATTATTGTTTCGCGGGCGCATCGCGATTTAGTGCGGGCGTTATTCGAGTTGGAAGTGCCGGAGATAGAAAGCGGTACCGTGGAGCTTAAATCTGTCGCCCGGGAAGCTGGGTCGCGATCAAAAATTTCCGTGGTGGCGCACGAAGAAAACATTGACCCAATCGGTTCTTGCGTCGGCCAGCGGGGAGCCCGCGTCAATGCGGTGATTGATGAATTAAGCGGCGAAAAGATTGACATTATCGAATGGAACGAGGTACCAGAGAAATATATTGCCGCCAGTTTGTCGCCGGCTAAAGTGGGATCAGTGGAGATTTTGGATGCCGCAACGCGCCAGGCGCGGGTAACCGTCAAATCCGAACAGCAGTCACTCGCTATCGGCAAAGGCGGGCAGAATGTTCGGTTGGCCGCTAAGCTCACCGGATGGAAGATAGATATTGTTCAATTCGAAACCGGCGAAAAAATCGCCGAAGTTGAGGCTGATGTCGAGGGCGGTCAAAAGGCCGAAGGCGAGGTAGCGGCCGAGGAAATCAAAAAAGATGAAGAGCAAAAAAACGAAGCCAAGCCCAAAGCTAAAAAGAAAAAGAAGACAGGTACTGCCAAAAAAGACAAAGTTGTCAAAGTCGTCAAAGATGAATCTATAGATCAAGAACCGGTCGCGGAAACCGAAATCATTCCAGAAGTAGAAGTAGTAACATCACCAGACGAGGATCAAACTTAATTATTTAAATCATTATGAAAGTCAAACAGGAACAATTGGCCCCAGGTAAAATCATCCTTTACATTACCGTGCCAGCGGAAAAATGCGAAAAATTTTTGCGCAGTAAAGCGCTGGAACTGGGCGAGAAGATGGATATCCAAGGCTTTCGGCCGGGCAAGGCGCCTCTGCAAATTATTCGCGGCCAGCTGGGCGAGATGAAATTGCTGACGTCGTCCTTGGAAGACATTATCCAGGACACTTATGACGAAGCGATTATCGCGGAAGGCCTTAAGCCGGCGCGCCAGCCTAAGGTTGATGTTTTAAAAGTGGCGCCGGGGAATGATTTGGAATATAAGGTTGAGGTCGTAATTTTGCCGGAGGCGACTCTGCCGGAGCTCCAAAAAATAAAAATCGCGGCGAAACCGGTCAAAATCACGTCCGAAGAAGAAGCGGCGATCCTCAAGCAATTACAGCAAATACGCGCGACCGAAGCGCTAAAGTCCGGGCCGGCGGAGATCGGTGATAAGGTTGAGCTCGACGTGCTAACCACTATTACTAAAGAGAATGGTCAAACCGACGAGGTAAAAAATCAAGCGGTAATTTTAGGCGATACAAAGATGATTGACGGTTTTACCGAAAATATTTTAGGTCTTACGGCCGGCGAAGAAAAAACTTTCCAGCAAAAATTTCCGGAGAATTATCACGAGAAGCGTTATGCCGGGAAGTCGGCGGAAGTAAAAATCAAAATCAATAAAGTCTGGCAGATTACATTGCCCGAGCTGACTGATGATTTTGCCCGCGCCGTTAATCCCAAGTTTACGAATCTTAAAGTGTTGCAAGATCAGCTGGCCGAAAATTTGCGGCTGGAACATAAAGAAAGCGAGAACGATCGGCAAGAGCTGGCGATGATTGACGCTTTGGTTAAGGGGTCGCAGTTTACCCCGATTGCCGAGGAATTGGTAACCGCGCGCCAGCAGGATTTGCTCGGTGAATATAAATATAATATTGAACGCATGGGCGGGGTGTGGGCCAAGTATTTGGAAAGCATTAAAAAAACAGAGGAGGATATTTTAAAAGATTTAAGCGTCGAGGCCGAACAACGCGTCAAAATAGAAGCGATTATCGCGGTTGTTGTGGCGGCGCAAAAAATAGAAATAGCGGATTCTGTAGTGGCAGAAGAGATCAATAAAATTTTGTCGCGGTTTCCATCGACGGAACAGGCCAAAAAACAGATAGATTTAGCGCGGTTAGCGGCATCGGTTCGCGGCCGGCTGTTGAGTCGCGAGGCTATTCTGTGGCTCAAAGGTCAAATAGAGATCAAGTAGCAAAGATCAAAGAATAATGAATAATGATCAAAATTTCTAATAGCTAGTTTTGTTTAGACCTGCCTCGCCGGCAGGCAGGAATTAGAAATTAGAAATTAGAAATTATGTTGCGACTATTTCCCCTAATAGCAGGAGGCATCGGCGTTTTATACGCCATCATCATCATTCGAAAAATTTTACGGCAGTCGCCAGGAAGCGGCAAAATGACGGAGATTGCCGCGGCGATCGAAACCGGCGCTAAAGCATATTTAAAGCGCCAATATCAAACGGTAGCCTTTTTGGCGGTGGCGATTATGGCAGTACTCTTGATTTTTTTAGGATTGCCAACAGCCATTGGATTTTTGGTGGGCGCGGTTTTATCGGCCTCAGCCGGCATTATCGGCATGCTGATTTCGGTTAAAGCCAACGTCCGCACTGCCGAGGCGGCCAAGTCTGGTTTGGCGGCGGCGTTTTATACGGCGGTCAACGGCGGAGTTATCACCGGACTTTTAGTGGTGAGTTTGGCACTGCTCGGAGTGGCCGGTTTTTATTTAGCTACCGGTGATGTTAAAGCTTTGATTGGTTTAGGTTTTGGCGCCAGTTTGATTTCGGTGTTCGCGCGGTTAGGCGGCGGAATTTACACCAAAGCGGCCGACGTCGGAGCTGACTTGGTCGGCAAGGTGGAGGCCGGTATCCCGGAAGACGATCCGCGCAACCCGGCAGTAATCGCCGATAACGTGGGCGATAATGTCGGCGATTGCGCTGGCATGGCCGCTGATCTGTTCGAAACTTACGCCGTTACCACTATCGCGGCAATGCTTTTGGGATCACTTCTTTTTCCCGGCCAACCGCTGGTGCTGTGGTACCCGCTCGTTTTAGGCGGAGTGGCGATTATCGCTTCGGTCGTCGGAACTTTTTTTATCAAATTATCAGCCCGGGGTTCAATTATGGGCGCTTTGTATAAAGGGCTTATTTGGAGTGGCGTGCTCGCGGCGATCGGTTTTTATTGGGTAACGAATCAGTTTTTTGCCGGGAATCCTGCAATCGACAGCCAAAAATTATTTTTTTCCGCGGCCATCGGGTTAGTGGTGACTGGGTTACTTTTTTACATTACCGAATATTATACTTCCACCGAACACCGGCCAGTGCGAAGCATTGCCGAGGCATCCAAATCCGGACATGGCACTAATATTATTGCCGGATTGGCGGTGGGCATGAAGTCAACCGCCTGGCCGATACTCGTGATCGCGGCCGGAATTTTAGGCGCGTATTCTTTGGCCGGCCTATTCGGCATCGCGATTGCCGCGGTGGCGATGTTGTCTTTAACCGGCATCATCGTGGCGATTGACGCCTATGGCCCGATTACCGACAACGCCGGCGGCATTGCCGAGATGGCTGATTTGCCGGCGACGGTCCGGGAGGTTACTGATCCGCTGGATGCGGTCGGCAACACCACCAAAGCGGTGACTAAAGGTTATGCCATCGGTTCAGCGGCGCTCGCGACTTTGGTTTTATTCGCCGCGTATGTTCAGGAGTTTATCGGACGAGGTGATTTTGGGAGCGGTTTAAATTTTGATTTATCTTCGCCGCGAATTATCGTCGGCTTGTTTATCGGCGGACTTTTGCCGTATCTGTTCGCGTCGTACGCCATGCAAGCGGTTGGTAAAGTGGCTGGCCACGTGGTGGAGGAAGTGCGTCGGCAGTTTCGCGAAATCAAAGGCATCATGCAGGGGACTGCCAAACCTGATTACAGCCGGGCGGTTGATATCGTTACCGCTGGCGCGTTAAAGCAGATGATTGTACCGGCCTTGATTCCGGTTTTGGCCCCGATTTTAGTCGGGCTGATTTTAGGGCCTCAGGCTTTGGGCGGACTTTTAGTTGGCGCGATTGTGACTGGGTTGTTTGTGGCGATTTCGATGACAACCGGCGGCGCGGCCTGGGATAACGCCAAAAAATACATCGAATCCGGCAATTTCGGCGGCAAAGGCGGCGAGGCTCACAAAGCCGCAGTTACCGGGGACACGGTCGGCGATCCTTACAAAGATACCGCTGGGCCGGCGATCAATCCGATGATTAAAATTCTTAACGTGGTGGCGCTTTTGTTAGTCGGTATCTTGATCAAAATCTGGGGCTAATCAAAAGTAGTGATATGACTTGTCCGATTTGTTCGTCAAGCACCAACATCATTTCTTACCTGCCGCGTCCGGATTATCACGAAGGCCATGATTTAGTTTTTTGCCAGATTTGCGGCACCTATTTTGCCAGTCCGCCCCCATCAACTCAAGAGTTGAATCAATTTTATCAGTCTTATGATGTTTTGGGTGTTGATGAGCCTTACTATCGCGAGCTAAACCGGCCAGACTATTTTAAAACACGGAGCGGCCGTGAGGTGATCGAAAAGGCGCTGTGGTTACAGGATCGACATCAGATACCAGTCGGAGCGCGTGTTTTGGATGTCGGTTCTGGCCATGGAGTTTGGTTGGAGGTTTGCCGGCGGCTGGATTGGCAGGGGCAGGGGATAGAGCTTTCGTCTGCCGCGGCCAAGGCGAGCCAAGAGCGTTTTAGCATCCAAGTTTTTGCCGGTCGGATTGATGATTTTTCGGCTCAAAGTCAAAATTACGATTTAATAACTTTGTGGGATATTATCGAGCACGTTACTAACCCGCGGCAACTGCTGGCTAAGTGCGCTCAATTAGTAAAAAAAAATGGGCTGTTGGTAATCGAAACTCCGAACAGCCGCGCGCTGATCAATAAAGTCGCTTATTTTTTATATCGCCTGGGATGGAGAGAGCCGGCCCGGACTTTGCATGGTTTGCATCATGTGGTGTTGTTTCACCAAGCCACGATGTCGAAATTACTTGGAGAAGCAGGTTTTAATGTCGTCAAAATTTATTCTACCCGCACCAGCGTAGGGCGCGTTTTTAAAAAGCAGAATCTACTAGCTCAATTTCAAAAATTGGGGTTAGATTTAGTGTTTGTTTTAGGCCGGATCATCAGGCAGGAAAATAAAATGATTATCGTGGCGAGGAAGATGTGAGAGCTATAAATAAGTATCGCCTAGGTTTTTCCAACCCGTGTAAACAACTGCTCAAATGTCTGCGGCAAGTTTGAACTTTGCAGTAATCCTGTCCCAATCAGCACCGCGTCAACTCGATCACCGATGCGTTGTATATCAAGCGGAGTTTTATAACCGCTTTCCGAAACGATTACGATATCTTCTGGGATGTAAGGCAAGAGATTAGCGGTCGTGTCAAAATCAATTTTAAAGGTCGCCAAATCGCGGTTGTTGATGCCGATTATTTCTGCGCCAGCGGCGAGCGCGGTTTTTACATCTTCTACGGTATGCGTTTCGACCAAGGAGTCCATGCCTAAACTATGGGCAATGCCGATCATTTTTTCCAGAAATTCTATTTGCCCTGGCTCATTGCCCTGGGCTATTAAAAGCACGGCGTCGGCGCCATGCAGGCGCGCTTCGTACAGTTGATATTCATCGAGAATAAAATCTTTGGCCAGTGTCGGTAGCGGCGTTAGATCACGAACTTTTTGTAAACGGGACAGGCTACCTTGGAAAAATTTTTTTTCCGTGATCACTGAGATGGCGGCGGCGAATTGATTAAAAGTCGCGACAATTTTTAGAAGCTCGCGATCAATATTAGCCCGAATTACACCAGCTGAAGGGCTGGCTTTTTTAATTTCCGCGATCAAACGCGGCCTGGGTAATTTGTCGATTGGCGTTAAACTGGCGCGGCCGGTTAACGCCTCTCTAAAATTGCGTTCGCTTTTGGTAACTTGATCGATAAAAGAAGATAAAGGCCGTTTTTTTTGGCGTTTGGCGACGTCTTTTTTTTGATGGCTGATAATTTTGTTTAGGATGTCCATGGATTTTAGGTAAAAATTAGACGGGGGCACCTCCCCCGCCTTTTTTAATGCCCGATTTATTCTTTTTCTATATTTTACTCTGATTATTATTTTAATCAACAGCTAATTATTACTTAATTTAACATAAGTTTCGAGTTTTGTTTGGGCGGTGCCATTTTTGATCGCCAGCTTTGCCAGCCTTAAGCCTTCTTTGATTGATTTTGCTTTTCCATAAATATAAAGTCCGGCAGCCGCGTTTAAGGCGATCAAATCGCGGTACGGCCCGGTCTCAAGGCCGCTGAAAACATCACGGATAATTTTGGCGTTATATTCTTTATCCCTGCCTTTAATTTTATCAAATGGCACTGTATTAAGTCCAAAATCCGCGGGCTTGATTTTGTAAGTTTTAATTTTGCCAGCGGCAGTCAATTCCCAAACGAGCGTTTGGCCGGAGAGAGTAATTTCGTCCAAGCCATCTTCACCAGCCACCACTAAAACGCGTTTGTTGCCGAGGGCGCGCATTACCTGGATTATTTTTGGGCCTTGGTTGGGATCAGATATTCCGAGGACATGATAACTGGCAGAAGCTGGATTAGTTAGCGGCCCCAGAATATTAAAAACGGTTTTGATGCCAAGCTGGCGCCGAACGTTCCCAACATGTTTCATTGCCGGATGATGAAGCGGAGCAAACATAAAGCCGAGGCCAGTCAATTTTATGGTTTTGGCCACTTGCTGTGGCGTTAAATCAATTTTTGCGCCGAGCGTTTCCAAGAGATCAAAACTTCCAACTCGGCCTGAGGCCGCCCGATTGCCGTGTTTGGCGACGCGGACGCCGCAGGCGGCTAAGACAAATGCGCTGGCTGTGGAGACATTGATACGCGCGAGTCCTGATCCGCCAGTGCCGCAGGTGTCAAGCAAAGGATTTTTGATAGGAACTTTTACGCTAAATTCGCGCATTACCTTTGCCATGCCGGTTAACTCAGAAATCGTTTCGCCTTTGGCGGCCATGGCCGTTAAAATAGCGGCTATTTGTATTTCTGGCAGCTGTCCGCTCATCATTTGGCGCATTAAAGCCGCGGCCTCTAAAGTTGTGAGATTTTGGCGTTGGATTAGTTTTTGGAGGTAATTTGTTTGCATATTGCTTTTTTATTAGTTTTATGTTATAAAAGAGGCAATTGACAATTGAATAAGTTTAAAAAAATTACAACTGAAAGGGGATAGGATTGTGAAAGGAAACAAAATTACGTTGGTTGTCGGGTTCGTATTTGTTCTGTTAATAGCATATCTTGTAGTCCGCTGGGATGAAAACCGTGACAAAAAAGATCTAGTTGCAGAAGCTACTGTTAATATGTCGTTTATCACGGATAGACTGCAAACATATTATAAAGCGCATCAGGTTTATCCGGTTTGCCAGGCAACTCCAAAAAATGGAGGAAATGACGCAGAGCCGACTTTGTGGCCAGTGAATTCTGATTTTGATGAGATTGATTTTCGGCCGATCGGAGATCAGTCTTACTTTCGATACGAAGTCACAGTGGTAGCTGATAAACAAAGCGCGGAAATTTCGGCGACTAGTGAATACTACGGACTGACGTATAAGGAAACAGTCACGCCGCCGCCGAAGGTGTTTAAGAAAGGGGTGGCAAAATGAGGAGAAGAATAAAGTTGGCTACGCATGAAATTCTGTTGGCTGCTATCGGGTTTGGTGTTTTGGTCTGGATCGTATTGGCTCGAATTTTATAGGAGGGTTCGTCATGAAGATGAAAAAAGGTTTTACATTGATCGAATTGTTAATCGTAATCGTACTTATCGGTATACTTGTCGCGGTAGCGATACCGAAATTTGTCGATTCACATAGGCTTTGTTGAATAAATGAATCAATTTATCCTTTATTTTAAGCCACATTTTACTTATTTCTCTATTTTTTACTCTTTTTTGACCGTCTAAAAACCCATATCTAGAGCCATAAAATGATTTATTCAACAAAGCCATTCACATAATGAAAAAAAGGCGATAAATAACTGCTTCGCTATAGAGGCAGGGGAAATCGCGTATTATCGAACGCACGATGAATTTATTGCCTGTGCACGTACCCAGTATCCGGAGAATGACCATGGTTTTAAAACTATTGGGTTTACTGCTCCGCACACAAAGGGCTACGAGTACTCAGTGGAGGTTTGGCCTGACGGAAGTTGCGTAATCGTAGCATATCGAGACGAGATGGATCTTTGCAGGGTGAGGATCACTGCGGCGGATGTCAAATAACCAGTAGCCTAGCTGCGGCCGTGATAGATCATTTTTTTAAAAAAGATGATTAATCACGGCTTGTTTTTTTACACGCCAAACTTTTTCTGCGAAAAATTTGACATATTTTATTTCATACTATATTATGTATTGTAATATGAATACAAATACATTACAATCTATACCTAAAATGGTTTCAATAAGCGATTTTCAGCGTCGCGCCAAAGCGATCTTTGCTGATTTAGACGAGCGACAGCCGACCATTGTATTAAATCGCAATCAATCTGTTGGAGTATTACTGAAGCCAGAGATCTACGAGCTGATTCAGGAAGAGCTGGAAGATCTTCGCGATGCGCTTTATTTAGATAAACTGGTTCGGGAGAGCAAAAAATCTGATTTTGCACCTTGGGAAGAATTAGAACAAGAATTGATTAAGGTCGGAAAATTAAAACCAAAAATCGGTAATAAGACAATCTGAAGACCGTTCAAGACAGTATTAACGCTGTTTTTTTAGTTGTCAAAAAATTTTTTAATATTTCCCGGCCGCCTTCGGTGGCAAAAGATTCCGGGTGGAACTGGATGCCTTGGATTGGAAAGTCGCGATGGCGCAGGCCCATGATCTCGCTGGAGGGATCCCTCGACTGCGCTCGGGATGACAGAGAAGTAGCGTCATTTTCCAGTGTCCAGGCTGTCA
>Ga0209212_1002488_pt1 | contig 25984 bp, 19 predicted proteins | sample RifGroC2_FD_183996 | JGI IMG/M metagenome (GOLD analysis project Ga0209212, IMG submission 183996) | Groundwater microbial communities from Rifle, Colorado, USA - Groundwater C2 (SPAdes) (version 2) | ecosystem: Environmental > Aquatic > Deep subsurface > Groundwater | place: Rifle, Colorado... | reverse complement strand
ACGTCAGCGACCGCACCATTGACACCCACATAAAAAACCTGCGCAGGAAGTTGGCGTCCGTAGCCCGCGAGGCGGACTTCATCCAATCCCTTTACGGAATCGGCTACAAGTTCGAGCCGACTCCGCTCTGAACATACTCAACCTTCGATGTTAATCTCACAGGGGCATATTCCCCGCGGCTTGCCGCGTCGTTGGAAGGCGATGCCCCTCAGGCCTTGGGCGAGTTCGCTCTCATGTGGAGCGACCTCATGACACCGACCATTGTTCCGGCAATAGAGGACAAGGAGTTGAGAGAGGTGCTGGAGCGGATCGCCAGATGAGCCGCCGGCAAAGATCATGGGGGGCGGGGTAGCGCTGGGACACCCTCCCCCAGTAACCGGCGCCTACGTGGTGCGCCGAATCTTGGGCCTGCGGGGATGGCCGAAATAGATCTGGACGATCTCCCGGGAGGAGACCGCGAGGGGCAGCTGCTCCTCATGCTTTCTCAGTACCTCCGACACCGAGGGGCCGTCGGTGATGATGGCATCGCCCTCACCCAGACAGGTCTTGGCGAAAAAACGTCCTGCCGAGCCGTAGACCTCCATCCGGAAAACCTCTCCGTTAAGTTCCAACTCAGACGAGTGCAGCAACATCCCCTTATCCACGTCGTCCCCCCGAATCTCCTGATCTCCGAGCCCCGTCGTTCATCCGCAGGATTGTCTTCAATTGATATCCCCCCCGGCCGGGGGCGGCTTCTTTCAAGGATCAGGAAGCCGTCGTTCGCCACCTTGGGGTTCCAGCTTACCGTCGGCCAGAGACGCCGTAATAAACATCTCCCCCATTTGTTCCAATGCGACGCCGCGGTTCATGTATTCGGCCGCTTCCGCAGCACTTGTAGGCCTTGATCGCACCCTCAAAGTCCCGTTTACGACAGGGCCACCCCGGGATTTTGTCAGGCATCGGCGCTCAACGGCGCCTTAACCGCGTTGTCACGCCAAAGCCGTACCGGGTCTCGCCATTTTTCGTCGCTAAGATAGCTAAAAGTGGCCAGGGTGACCACCAAAACTCCGGCAACGCCAGCAAGAATCCGGAGGTGCCAAGAATCCAGAGGTGCCTGGCACCGAGAAGGGGGGCACCGAGAAGGGATACCGCGGCAGCAACCACGGCCAGGAAAATGCCGGTTGAGGGGAGATAGAGCCGGTCATCGTCGAAGGTGAAGGGCACGGCAAAGGAATTGGAATAGGCGACGATTCCCACCACGGCCACCACTACCAGGCTCAGAAAAACCCAAGCGGGTCGCGGCAGCCGGTTCGAAAGATTCGCTGAATCATTATTACCGTTCGAAGTCAGGTCACCTTCAGCGATTCGAACACGTCGTTCGGGGAAAGGTCGTGGGGCACCTTCTCGCTGCCGTACGTCTTGGAGACGATAAATCGGGCACATTCGCCGTAATTTCCCCTGCAGTATTTATCCTTGAGCGATTCGGTCGTGCACGGCATCTCCGGCAGCCCTTTTTTGAAGAAGAGGCAGGAGCCTAATAAACTGCAGCGAGTCATCGCCACCCCCTTCGACTCGAAAAAGCTCTCGATACTTAGAAAAAGCTTCTCCATGCGGAAAGGTTTGGTCAGAAAGTCGAAGGCCCCGAGCTTCATCGCCCTTATCGCATCTTCGACCGTACCTTGGCCGGTCATCATGATCGAGCCGCAGCGGGGCTGACAGGCCGTAATTTCCTGCAGAACATCGAGTCCGTCGGCATCGGGGAGTTTGATATCCTGCAGCACCAGATCAAAACTCTCCAGGGCAACGGCCTCAAGCGCCTCCGCTCCGCTTCGAGCAAACCGGAATCGATAGCCGGCGCGTGCAACGACCTCTTTGAGCGCCCAGCCAAAGGGCTGATCATCTTCGACGATCAACAGTTTAACCCTATTCATTGTCGCCCCGTTCTCCAAGGGAATCGTTGCGCCTAAGGTGAGTAAAGGCCCGACTGCGAAGGGTTCTTCGCCAGTAAAAAGCCCCCGCCTGCCGGCGGGGGCTCAGGTCCATCTTTCGGCCTTCTTGCATAGCGATTATTCAGGGGTTATTATTCCCAAGGCCATGTTGCAGTCGGATCTGTAGGTATTGTGTCAAGACCGACACCGTAAGGCTTAGCAGTGTGCGGATTGAGTGCTCCGGCCACGCCTTTCTTGGTCACTCCGTAACCGGCATTCGGATGACACTCATTACATATCGAAGCAACGCCGGTAGTAAAATTATAATCACCTTTCAATATTCTCCTGCCGTAATTCCTGCCTGGATTGTTCTTGTGCGGGTCATGACAGGATGTACAGGTCACCGGCTTCCCGTTATAGGATTTCCCATAGTGTTTACCGATTTTGAAGTTATACCATTCCATATGATCATCAATTGCAGCACCGGAAGCAGAGAATTCTTTTGTAGCAGTGCCCCAGTTTGGCCGCATCAGGCGGTCGACGCCACCGTTATATGACGGACTTAACAGATAAACCAGGGAATCCCCGGGTTTGAATTCATGTACATCCTTTCTGGCAGTGGTTCCCGGCACCGTAGGGTTCCAGTTGCCGTGGCACCGGCCGCAAATGTCGATCTGCTGGTCTTGCGTCAGGTCGGCAGAATTTATGGCATGGCCGGTTTGACCGGTTGCAGGACCATGGCAGGCGTCACAACCGGTGCGCATATCACGTATGTAGGGGTTCAGGTCGTATGCGGTTGCAGAGTCTTTATAGGAAGCCGGCAGGTTGGTGGGATCGTAGCCCGTCAGATGGCAACCGATACAGGAGCCTTCCCAGGTCCGCTCATCGGTGCGGTCGCCCATTCCTTCGGCACTCAGGCCGATGCTGTTGTAGCGGATGTTTAAGATCTTATAGCCGTAACCCGGCATCCATACGGCATAAGCCTGCTTATAGTTTGAGCCTATCGTAATTGCAATATCGTCAACTCCGAAGGTTTGATCGCTATACGTCACCGTCGGTTTTTCAGTCATTACAGCTCTGACGCCGAGCTTAGTCGAATCAATCGCATTACCGCTTCCGTCTTTATTCTTTGGATGTAAATAGGTGTATCTGTTATCTGTAATCCACTTCGCTGCTCTCGTGTAAAGGGCGGGATCAGCGCTATAGCCTATTACATTCTCCTTGCCTTTTTGAGCCTTTTGGGTATGAGGGGTGTTCACCCAGTCGGCCATCTCGGTGTGACAGACTAGGCAGATATCTGAACCTGCGGCAACATCACGTCCTGCTGAGTTTTTAGCAACCTGAGGCGCTTTAAGTAATGTGCGGAAGTCTTCAAGGTTATAGCTGCCGTTGGCACTGGTCGTATTATGCGGATCATGGCAGGCGGAGCAGTTATTGTTATCAACTGCTTGATGCTTCGAACTGAGAAAACTGTGGCATTCATTGCACCTGCCGCTGGCGACGGGGTCGGGGTCGTTGTGCTGCGGGCCGTGGCAGCCGGCGCAACCTGCGCCTGTTACTCCATGTTTGGCATTTGAAGTCCAAGCTGCGTTGCTGTAGTGACCCGACTGCTTGAATTTGGCGACGAGATTCCGGCCGGCTGCATCCATGGTCGTTTCATGGCAGGAGATGCATCCCTGATCCTGCGCCTTTTCCAATGGCGGAGTCATGCTGATGGTCCCGACATCTGTCGTTTGTCCGGCAGTAACCACGACATTGAGGACAAAGCCCTCATAAAGTGCGTTCCCCGATGCATCCAGGGCCTGTACGGCCAGCGTCACTGTTCCGGGATAAATCCCGCCGAGTTGCGCCGTCCCGGTTGTGCCACCTGTTACGACGACTTCTTTCCTGACGACCGGAATGCCGCCGCCCGAAACGGTCAGCCGTACTTTGGAAACGCCGACCGGAATCAATCCGAGAGTCTTGGCAGAGGTTTTAGCCTCGCTCCACTGCAATTTAGCCGCAATCGAACCGGAGCCGCCGGCGTTGTCGGCAGTGTTGCTTGCGCCGCAGCCTGTCATTGCCATTACTAACAGGGCAAGCAGCAGGTATTGCATTTTACTCAAGCTGAAGTTTCCCATCTTGCTTTCTCCTTTTTTTTTGTCTCCGAACCGAAGTTCGTTACTGCCCTTATTGTTCAAAACTGCCGGCAACAGGGCAAACCGCGGGTTTCTCACGTAATTAAAGTCGATGTTTTTCTGATCACTCCTTTCTTTATAATTTTTGACCAACTGTAACTTGAAAGACTAAAGTGACGGCCAGGTCAACACTCCGGTTACCGAACCGGTCGGATAGAGTATTGCCGCAGTAATAGACACGGTGGGATAGCTCACGCTGCCGATTACTACTCCGTTGGGATATGTCACGCCGCCAATTACGGTGCCGGTCGGGTAGGTCACTTGGCCAATTACCGTACCCCCCGGATAGATCACTCCACCTGACACCGTACCGGTTGGATAGATGACGCCGCCGATTACCGTACCGGTCGGGTACGTTACCTGCCCGATAACCGTGCCGACAGGAAAAGCTATTCCACCGACCACCGTGCCCGGCGGATAGGTGACGCCACCGATAATCACGCCGCCAGGGTAGGTAATGCCGCCGATGACCGTGCCGGTCGGATACGTTACGCCGCCAACGACTGTAGCGGTCGGGTACGCCACGCCACCGATTACGACACCTGTCGGGTAGGTTACGCCGCCGATGATGGTGCCCGGCGGGTAGGTGACGCCGCCGATGACGATACCGTCGGGATAGGTGACTCCACCGGTAACGGAACCACTTTGCGTTGCGGTAAAGTCCTTTTCGGTCGCACCTGCATTGCTGATGGAAACCGCCAAGCTTACCGGTGTAAATGCATATCCCGTGAGAGAAGGCATGATCGTGTAGCTGCCGTTGCGCGCGCCGGTGAAGGAATAATTGCCGTCGGCATCGGTGACGACGATGCTTGAGCCGGAACCGGTGACGATGACGAAGACGCCGGCTAGGCCCGTGCCGTTAAGGCTTACTTTGCCCGATATGGTGTAGGTGGCGGAAGTGGGAGCAGGCGTGGCAATGGAGATGGTGCTGCCGGCAGAAAGGTTGGCGACTGCGTCACGCGCCTTCACCTCATACTTATACGTTGTCGCGGGACTGACCGTGTCGTCGGTGAACCAGGGGGTGGAAACGGCAGCGATGAATATGCCGTCTCGATAGACATAATACCGGGTAACCGCGACATTATCAGTTGAAGCGGTCCAGGATAGAGCTACGGAGCCGGCAGTGGGAGCCGATGCGACAGCGAGGTCGGCCGGCGGGGACGGCGCGGTTCGGTCGGCAAGATCAGGCTCTGTCACGGGAGTAGTCGCGGCCTGGCTAATCACCGTAATGATCATCTGAGCCGAGTAGGAGCCGGGAAGCATGCCGATGTTGATCAACTCCTCCCTGACAGCCGTGACTGCGGCAGTCAGATTTGCAGCAAATGCTCCCAGGCCTATTGTGCCGGTGCCGGGATCAACTTTGACCATCTCCGTCGTAAGGTGCGAGTCGAGAATTGAACTGAAGGCCCGGATCACGACGACCAGGTCTTGCTGCACCTTGGTGCCGGCGGAACCGCCCCTCGGCGGGGGGGTCTGCGCGAAGTTCGGGCCGAAAAAAGCCTCTATCACGACAGTAGCTTTCCGGATGTTGTCCGAGGAAAAGCCGTTCATTCCCTTGTTTTGCTCGATATAGACCACGACCATTTCCGTTGCGAGGCTGACCATGGCGGGTGGTATCGCTGTCTGATCTCTTGCGACTGGCGGCAGGATGGCCCTGATTGTCCGTACCGTGGTCGCCAGGAGCATTTCCTTGCTGTTTTTGGCGGAAATTTTGGAGGCAGCAGCGGGTAGCGTTGCGTTCACGACTAGTGAACCTGCATAATCTTGCGGGATTTTCAGAGCGTATTTTCCGTTCCCGTCGCTTGAGGATGTGGCCGGCACGCTAAGCGGAACAGTGGACTGAACGCCGTTTGCATCGATAGCGTAGGCGGTTACTGTCGCATTAGCGACCGGCAGGGCAGTGGCGGGATCGGATACCACGCCGGTGATCGATTTTGTCCCAGGAGTCTCTGCAGTGCCTCCATAATCACCGCACCCGAAAAGAAATATTGACAGAGAGGCGAGCATGATTGCTCCGAAGGTAAACCTCTTCCAATTGACACACATGCAGAATTCCTCCTTCTGTTTATTAATCCTGTTAGCTGACTCGTCTCTTATAGTCACCGACAAAACGGTCATGGGCGCCGTTTGAAAAAATGACCACGTCTCAACCGGAGTCGACGTCATCCGAAATCGATGATTATCGAGCCAGTCTGTGCTGCGGAAAAATCGTAACCGCTGGCGCTCGCATTGTTCACCACAATTGGAGAAATGCTGGTCGGCGTGAAGGCATAGCCCGAGCGTGTCGGAGTGATGGTGTAGTTCCCGTTCGGCACGCCGGAAAAGGTGTAGTTGCCGTCGTTATCGGTGAAGACACTGCCCCTCGGGACGCCGGAGACTGTGTCAAAGACGGTGACGGTTGCCGAAGGAAGGCCCGCACCGTTCACTGTCACCTTGCCGGATATCGCGTAGGTGACGGGAGTGGCGCTCGCCGTGAATTCCGGCACGGTAACGCTGCCGTTTGTGACGGTTACGGCCTGGCTCACCGGGTTGAAAGAGTAACCGGGCTTCGAGGGGGTAAAGGTGTACCCGCCGTGGACTATGCCGGTAAAGGAATAACCTCCACCCTGGTCGGTGGTTAAACTGGCGGATCCGGAGCCAGTAACGGCCACGGTCACATTGAAAAGCCCGACGCCGTTAAGGGCCACCCTGCCTGACAACATGGAGGGTGTGGTCGCCTCGGAGCCGCCGCCACCGCACCCGGGAAGGGCAATGCTCTGGCAGAGCAGCAATACGGTTCCAATGGCGTACTTTTTCCAGCTAAACTTCATGCTCGTCCCCTTCTTTCTGATTCGGCCCGGCTCAATCGACCGCGCAAGCTACTGTACCCAGCGCACATTATTCCTCGGAACCGCCGTGTGGCAGGCGACGTTGCTGCATGCTTGCATGGTCGCATCGTAGCTGCCGATACCGGTAGGGACGCCTCCAACGGTAGTTCCGGGGGCGCTAAAGGTGTTGCTGGTGAGCCTCCCGAAGTGCTTCTGCTGGTCCGTGAGCGTGCCGATGTTGTGGCAATCGGTGCAGAAAACAGGGGTGCCGGAGGCATTAAGCGTCGTCTGTCTCAGGTGAAATTCATGCAGGTTAGTCGCAGGAATGGCCCCTGAAAAGAGCCCGGAGTAGAAGCTGTTGTACTGCGGTGTCGGCGGTCCACCCAGAGCCGTTGGCGCAGTGCCTTGTTCATGGCACTGGTAACAGGCTGTTGCCATGGTAATGGCACCGGTGCTCCAGGGAAGAGCAGCCTGCAGTTTGCCGCCGTTCCCATGGCAACTGACGCCGGAACAGGTGTCGCTTGGGGCGTCATAGCCGAAAGTAGTGAAGGTCTCGGCAGTGAAGGCGCCGGATAATGTAACAGTGGCCCTGTTGAAACCTCCCGCTGCTGTCGCCCTGGCGTGACCGACCGTACCTGTACCGGCATGGAGGTGGCATGTGCCACAAGCGGTCAACGCTGTGTGCTTATCATGGGCAAGTTTCCTGTTGGGAGCGGTGTCACCGAAGGGACCACTTGGCAGGCCACCATGACACGAGACGCATCCCGCAGGATTGTCGGCCGGGCTGGTGGCGTGGCATCTGTATCCGCTTATGGCGGTTGGGCTCATGCAACTGACCTTCGAAATGCCTCCGGACAGGTCGCTACCGTGGCACTCAGTGCAGGACTCCATCGATGAGGCCGCAGCAGCGGAATGCGACTGCACCCAATCGGCAACGTGCCTGCCGGTGCCGCTCAGTAGCGCGGCGCTGCCGTTGCTGTTGCCGTTGCCGCATCCAAAGAGCGCGGCGCTTGCCGCTGTGATGGAAATTATTTTGAGTACTGAGCTCGTTATGCGCATGGAACTCTCCTATCGATGGCAGATTATGCACCGTTCGTTGTTGGCTCTGCCGTGGCAGCGCCGGCAACTCGCGGGGTCGAGCTTGCCTTCTATCTTATGCAGCGTGGTGAAATCACCACGGTGCGGCATTTCCCGGTCAGGCCGGTTGCCGAGCTTAATGGAAGGCTTCATTTCAACCTGATTAGTGTGACAATCATTGCAAAACGAGCTTTTGTGGCAGATGGCGCAGTTTCGGTTGTCGGAGGAGGCATAGAACCGATGGTCCTTGACGAAGGCCGTGGTGTGATTGAAGGTGGACAGCTTCTCATGACATTCCGTGCAACTCACCCGTCCAGCCTCAAGCGCTTCGGGATGCCACGGAGGGAGGCTCGGAAGGGCTTTCAGCTGGGCGCAGGCCGCGAGTGAGATGATCAACCCGGCCATCGCCAGGATCGGGAAAATCAGGGTTGAGCTTTTCATTTCGGGCCTCCTTTTCCGGTGTACGTCGCATTGTAAGTAAGGCGGATCAAGCCCTTGAGATCATCGTCGAACTGCGGGTTCATTCCGTAGCTGACATCGCCGGAGAGGGTCAGCGCGGGGGTCAGGTGGTAGCCGAGGGATGTTATTACTTCCCAGGCGTTCGACCTGCTGTTGATGTCCTGTTTGAAGAAGTAGCCTATGGCGTCGAGGGCCGCGAGGTAGCTCTTGGTGTCGTGAAGGACGTAGCCGCGAACCTGGTGGAACGAGCCGGAGGAGGTTGCGGTCGCAATGATGGCGAATTCGGGACTGGACCGCAGATAGTGATACCCGAGTCCGGTGCGCAGGGAGTTGTTCAACATAGTGAAGCGCACGTCGCCGCCGAAGCGGTCCGACTTTCCTATTTCACGGGAATAGCGCTTGAAGTCGCCCGACAGTTCCACCGTCTTGCTGAGCTGGTAGGTGGCGCGGCCACCCGCGGTACGGGATTTGTCGTTAAGATTGGTGAGGAGGCTGGAGAAAAGAATGGAACTGTAGAAAACGCTCCGGTCGCGGTAATCGTTGAACTCGCCCGTCAGCACCAGGTCCTGGTGCGGTCTGAGATTCAGCAGGTAGGAGTGCTCGGCGAACTCCTCCGTCTCGGTGTTGTAGCTGGAATGCCCCCTGGCTTCCACCATGGGGTGCGGGCTCAACCACACATCGCCGCCAAGAAGGCGGTGGGAGCCGAATGCAACGCCCGTTGCCAGCGGTTGGTCGGCGGTGAGAACCGGGGCATTGCTCTCGTAAACGCCCGACACCCCCACTTCGAAGATCCCCGCGTAACGGTAGTTCAACCGGCCGCCGGCAATGCCGTCTCCCTTGCCGTCTGTTCTTTCACCAGGCATATCGACGGAATGGACCGTAGCTCCGCCGAAGGCGGTGAATTCGAACCCCAGCGGCAGGTCGGTGTGGACACCAAGGCCGTCCACCTGCTCGTTTATGATCCCTTCGTTGATAAAAAAGCGGCCCAGCCGGATCATCCCGTTTGCCTGATTGAAGCGGTACTGAGCGTACCCGTAGGTCAGACTCCCGTCCGCCTGATCATTGTTGTAGCTCTTGTCGGCCAGGTCGGCGCGCCCCCAGCCGTAGAGGTGCAGCGAAAGGTTGCCGTCCCCCAGTTTGTTCACATCCACTCCCAGAAATTGGGTGGCGGGAATGAAGTCTTTCTCGGTGAAATTCGGTCGACTGTCCTGAAAGAAACGGACGAGGCTGGTAGAGTCGACCGAGGTGTCCGCCACGGCAACGGCGGGCAACGCCAGCAGGATTAGTGCTGGGAACAAGTGGTAAAGCATTTTTTTCATAGAACCTCTCCTGTCCACGAAACGTGCAACGCTCAGGCTGCTGTGTTACGGCAGCATGCAGCTCCACAAAGCAATCAAGATGCCACTCGGGCAACGCTTATTTTTTCGTGTTAACTGTTAACACGTTAAGATGATCGTATTTAAACATGAGGGCACTGGCGGGTAAAGATGGGGAGGGACGATGGGGTAAGTGTTCAGTTTCCGGCACCTCGATGGTGCAAACTAACTATCCATAAATGAAATACATATAAGTCATGAGCCTCATGCAAGAGGTGATGAAGGATGATGTAGGAGCCGTGCTTTCTCCGCGATTTCAGGTAGTTTCCTCGCTCCAGGGAGGGCGCTCCCGGGAAGAAGATCCACTGTTGCAAGGCCTCTCATTTCAGGAGTTCCGCGACACAAAGCCGTGTTCAAGTTCCGACACCGGCAAATGTCCGACGTTGTTAATGGCGGGGAAGTGGAGAAAAACAAATGAGATTGAGAGGGAGCGTTATGTGTTCAATAATCGGCAGGGTGGAGTTTTATCGATGGAAATCAGGCCGGCTTGCTGATATGAAGCTTTTCCATCTTGCTGTAAAGGGTGCCGCGAGCAATGTCGAGAGCCTCGGCGGCCTGCTTGAGGTTCCAGTCTTTTTCCTCCAGTACCTGCCGTATCAGTATGGTCTCAACTTCAGCCAACGATGCGGATTTCAGATTCAAGGTCCTACCTGAATGCGGCGTCACAGGCTGACGAATCGCTACAGGAAAGCTCTCCTGGGTCAGCATTTGGTCACAGCAAAAAACTACTGCCTGTTCGATGACATTTGCCAGCTCACGGCAGTTGCCCGGCCAGTCATAACTGCACAGCAGTTCCATCGCCTCTCGGGTAATGCGGTCGATACGCTTCCCGTTGCTGGCGCGGTACCGTTCAAGAAAGAAGCGGGCCAGCAGCGGAATATCGGATTTTCGGTCTCGCAGGGGTGGGGCCTGCAGAGAAACGACATTGATCCGGTAAAACAGGTCTTCACGGAACAGCTTTTCACGGACAGCGCCGGCCAGATCACGATTGGTGGCCGTTATCAGACGCACGTCGACACTGATCGTCTCCGTGCCGCCGACCCGTCGGAGAGTTCCCAGTTCCAGGATGCGCAACAAGGCAACCTGGGTAGCAACGGAGATATCTCCAATCTCGTCAAGGAAAAGGGTCCCGCCGGAGGCCTGCTCGAAAAACCCCTTTTTGCGCGCCACCGCACCGGTAAACGCGCCTTTCTCATGACCGAAGAGTTCGCTGTTGACAAGCCCCTCCGTCAAGGCGGCGCAGTTGACCTGGATAAAGGGACCTTCCAGCCGCGCGCTTCTGGCATGAATGGCGGCAGCTATCAGTTCCTTGCCGGTACCGCTTTCTCCGGTGATGAGAACCGTCGCGGAGGTCCTGGCCACCTGGTTGATTTTTTCGTAAATTTCATACATCTTCCGGTCCTGGCCTATGATGTTCTCGAAGCGGAAGTCCTCCTGCCGGTCCTGGTCGGAGGGGGGCTGCGATTGGGAGGCGCTCTTGTGGGCCAGTATGGTTTCGATGGCACGTTCGACCATGTCGAAATCTAGAGGCTTCAGCAGATAATCGTAGGCGCCCGCCTTCATCGCCTGGACCGCCTTGGAGGTGGAGTCGATACCGGTCAGGATCAGCACGAAGATGTGAGGAAAGCGGCTCCGGATTTCCGCAACCAGTTCGATACCATCCATGAAAGGCATATTAAGGTCAGTAAAAACGATATCAGCCGAAAAGTCCTGCAACCGCGTCAGGGCGTCCTTCCCGCTGGTGGCGGTTTCCACCACAAAGCGCTGATTACGTCTAAACCGGTTGCGAAAGATACGGCAATAGGCGGGTTCGTCATCCACAAACAGAATGCGGGTTTCTGTGGTCATGATCGGTTCCCCTCTGAGCAGCTACAGGTCCGATAGTGATCGGCAGCGGTCTGTATCAGCGCCTTCAATTTATCCCGTTGCCAGGGTTTGGCCAGAAAGCCAAAAATGTCGCCCTGCTGCAAGGCCTGGGTTACCGCCGGCAGTTCAATGAAGCCGGACAAGATGATGCCGGCAGTCTGTGGCCAGCGACAGCGCACCTCGCGCAAAAAATTAAGCCCATGCATGCCGGGCATCTGGTAATCGGACAGCACTATTGCGACAGGCTCGCGTTCCAGAATAGCCAGCCCCTCAGCGGCTGTCGCAGCGCTCAGCATGTGAATGCTTTCATTTCGGCTAAAACGCTCCAGTGTGCGCAGAATGTGCGGCTCATCATCGACACAGAGCAGGCGCAATTTATCGGACATGTTCGGCTCCTGCATCCAGAGGGAGCCCGATGGTGAAGGTCGTCCCCCGTCCCGGCTCGCTCTGCACATGGATTTCACCCCGGTGCTGGCTGACAATGTCGTAAGCAATACTGAGACCCAAACCGGTGCCCTTGCCGACTTCCTTGGTGGTAAAGAACGGTTCGAATATTTTCGACACCGTCTCCTGGGGGATCCCGATGCCGGTATCGGTCACGGATACGTACACCGAAGCGGTGTCCGCCCAAGTGCGGATCGTCACCACTCCGGACTTTTCAATAGCCTGGGCGGCATTTATCAGCAGGTTCATAAAGACCTGGTTCAACTGCTGAGGGCAGCAGTGAACCTTGGGAATATCTCCGTACTCGCGACGTACCTCGGCCTTGTATCTGAGCACGTAATTGGTTATGTTGACGGTACTCTCCAGGCACTCCTGAATATCGGCAAGTTTATATTCCACATCGTCCACCCGGGAAAAGCTCCGTAAATTCTGTACGATGCTGCTGATTCGACCGGCGCCTTCCAGAGACTCTTCAATCAGCAGATCAAAATCCGTGAAGATATAGTCAATATCCAACTCTTCGCGTTCCCTTTGCAATGCTCTCTTGACTCCTGGTTCCGCGCTGGTTTCCAGGGCATTTTGTTGCAATTCGAAGAAACGCCTCAAGCGAGGTATGTATTCCCGCAATTCTTCGATATTGCTGGCCATGAATCCGATCGGGTTGTTGATCTCATGGGCAACCCCGGCCGCCAGCAGGCCGATGCCGGCCATCTTATCCTGATGCTGGATTGTCGCCTGCCGGGCTTTCAACTCCAGATAGGCGAGTTCAAGTTCATCGTGGGCCTTTTCGATATCTCGGCTCATCATTTCAATATTCAGGGTTCGTTCAGCCACCCGTTGTTCCAGGTTTTCGTTAAGCTGCAAAAGATCCGCCTCAACACGGCGGCGCTCTTCAACTTCACCTTCCAGCAATGCGTTCACCTTGTTGGTGTTGGCCATTTCGCTCAGCAGCTTATCCCGGACGGTCTCAAGCTTATGTTCCGTTCGCCCCAGAGTTCGCCAGGCGAAGATAAACAAGACCGCAGAGAGCGCAAGGCCAAAGACGAAAATCCGAAGAACGAAGTAGGAAAAGTCACGCGTCTCCTTGGTAATGTCGTACAGCAGTACAAAATTCCCCACGGCCCGGCCCCGGCTCTCGGATAGTGGAAAGAGTCGGGCGGCAAAAGACCGGCCATCAAGGCTGGCCGGTTTCCAAGTATCTGCAGAGGACAACTGGCCCTTTCGCGACAGAAGTTCAGCCACAGATGGGGGAACGCGATCCAGCGTCGTATCGATCACGACCTTGTCGGGTAACAAATCCCAATCGGTCTGGCGCCTCAGCATCGCCATCCCTGCTTCCCATTTTTGACGATCAAGGAACCCCTTGTCGATTGCCATCACATAGTCGACAAGTGTGATGTTCTTGATGGACTGCAGCGTACTTTCAATTTCCATCCCCAATTCGATGAAACCGAGGGGGCCGCTCTCATCACGCCAGGGAATCACGGCACGCAAAGAGAAGGTACCCAATGAGCCGAGTTCCAGACCGTACTCCGGCTTGCCGGTTTGCATCGCCTGACGAATGGTCCGTCGATTGATGGAGTCCCCGAACTGCGCAGGCCGAGAAACCCGGAGAAAGGCCCGGGCGTCCTGAGTGTGGAAATAGAAATGGGTGATGCCGCCGCGGCTGGACATCCTCCCGAAATAGGGAAGCGCCTGCCGGTACAGGGCATCCCGATCTCCCCGACGCATGGAATTCTTCATGGCCTCGTCGCGAACAATGGTTTCGGCCGTGGCCGTCATCCATTCGATTTTGCTGGAAAGCAGTTCGTTGAATAGGGCCTGCGCGCCACTGTAACGGTGCTCTAATTCAGCGGAGATGTTGTTCTGGCGGATCGTATATCCGCTGTAAAGAAAGCTGCCGAGCAATACCAGAAATGTGAGAGTGAGGGGGATAAGTACCTGTCTGCGAAGGTGCTGATCGGTCATGGAGCCTCGCGTTTGTCAGTAATGATGACTCTAAATAGACCTGAACCTTTGACAAGTCAAGCATTTAAGACTGACCTTCATTCCCTCAATCGGCAGACTATGCTGAAATCGCCCCTCCCCTGATTTCTCCGCTGCAAACAGTATCACCCCTGCCGCGGTCACCCCGCCCCCGATCCATTGCAATGATCAGCTTGCCGCACCGCCGGTCCCGACACACATTGCCGGATCGCCACTTCGAGTTAATTGCGTTGCGGGGCATCGCCGTTTATTTCCTCTATGTAATGGCTGTTCCGTCGGGTATTATCGCTGCTGGCGGAAAATCAGTCGAGCCGTTTCTGCGCCATCATTCATGGGTGGCGGAGCGGGAAATAGGGGCGGCATAAGGGAACTGGTGCCGGCGGCTCCATGATGTAGATCGGCCGGCTCGCAGGTCGGTCCTCCGCAGGAATTTAGTGCAGGAGAAGGGCGCACTTCGCTTTTTAGTGTGATGTGGGCACTTCACCATTGTCGGCGCCTGGATTGCGGCGGCCAGCGCAGAAAAACTCACCCTATGCCGAACCCGGGGGTGGTTAAATGCCATTTGCAAATGCGGACGTAACATGATAATGGCATATTCGAACAGGACTGGGGGCTTACGTGAATCTGGATACAATGGGCAACCCGCCGGGCACGAGCACGGCTTTGGAAAATACCGCCAACTCAGCCCTGCTGAGTTCGAACCGTGGGGAGCGTGGCTGCTGCCGGTGGGCGCGCTGCTGAATTCGATGTCGGTCATCCTGCCGTGACCTATGCCGAATTGCAGGAATCGCTTCGGGTCCTGGGCCTCGGGGAGCGGTCCACTCTCAGAGAAATCAAAACCCGATATCAGCCGTTCGTTCGCTAGCCCCGCGCAGGATTGCCGGGGCGATCTTGCGGCACGGGTCGATTTCGCTGTAAAAGCTGGTGCAGGATGCTGTACAGTTCCAAACATAAGGAACCAGGCCATGTGGAGAATCAGAAGTCTATTTACGTTGGGCGTAGTCTTGGCGCTGCTGCTGGTCCGGGGAGAGCCCTGTTTCTCTGCGGAGAAGCCGCTGGTTTTTTTCGGGATCAACCTCCGTTACAGTCCGAGGGCCATGTACAGCCGGTACCAGCCGCTTATGGATTACCTGACCCAAAACACACCCTACAGATTCGAGTTGAAGGTCAGCCGTGATTACCGGGAGGCGCTCAAGGACCTGAAAGACGGTAGAACCTTGATCAGCTCGTTGGGAGACGGGGCCTTTGTCGAGGCGATCCTTTTGCAAGGTGCCATCCCGATCGTGAAACCGCTGAACGAATATGGCCAGCCCTTCTACCGGTGCGCGATCGTCGTGCCGCGTAACTCCCGGATCCGTTCCATCAGGGAACTTGAGGGCAAACACTTCGTTTTTGGATCGCATCACTCCATCACGGGAAATCTCATCCCGCGCTTCTTGCTGCAATCCGCCGGCATAAGCATCAGGGATCTGGGCTCTTTGACAACGCTTGGCAACCACGATGCTGTGACCAAGGCCATCCTCAAAGGACAGTACGACGCCGGCTCGGTCAAGGACCTCTTCGCCGCCAAGTACCGGCACTACGGTTTGCGGGTCCTGGCGTATTCAACGCCCCTGCCGTCCGTGCCGCTGGTGGTGAGACGCAATGCTCCGGAGGCACTGAAAGCCTCGGTTACCCGCGCCCTGCTGCGGCTCGACCCCGGCAATCCGGCCCACAGAGAGATCCTTCATCAATGGGACGAGGAGTTCAGGCACGGCTTTGCCGCGGCGTCGGTCCGGGATTACCGGGAAGTGATCGCCATGTTCCAGTCGATCCCCTTCGGCTGCGGAGTGAGGTGCCACTGATGGAAAAGCGGCTCAGCTTCGGCATCAAGACCAAGTTCATCGTGGTATCCAGCTTGATCATGGCCCTGTCATCGGTCACCTGGGGCGGCTGGTTCTGGTACAAGGAGAGCGGGCATATCCTCCAAAGAATGGAAAGCGAAGGGCGCCTGCTGCTGACCTCCATCGAAGCTCCCATCATCGATGCCATTCTTTACGAAAAAATCGGGGTGGTCGAAGAAAATGTCGGCCTTTTGGACAACTTCATTGAGCAGCTCGCCGCCAGACGGGAGCCGAGGGTCATCTACGCCTTCATCACGGACGGCACCGGCAGGGCGATAGCCCACAGCAACCTTGACATGTTCGGCCGAACCTACCGCGATCCGCTTACTCTCTCAGCCTTGTCCGGTCATGACTTCACAGGGAGGAAGGCCAGGCAGGCCGGCATGGATGCCCCGGTCTTCGACATGGCCATGCCGCTTCGCATCGCCGGGAAAAGCTGGGGGGCGCTGCGGGTCGGGATCTCCATGGCGGCATCGCAGGCGGAGCAGGAGCGCCTCAAGCGTGAGATCCTCCTCTTCTCCGGACTGTTCTTCCTGGTCGGCAATGCCATTTTCTACGTGGTCGGCCTGACCATGTCGCGCCCGCTCAAAGAGCTGTCTGCCGCCATGGTAGGGGTGAACTACCGGTCGCTCGACGTGCCTGCCCCGCCCCGGCGCAGAACCGACGAGATAGGCCAGTTGCAGGACAGCTTCAACGAGATGCTGGGCCGCCTGAAAAAAACGGAGCAGGAACGGCAACGGGCGGTAGCCCAGTTGATTCAGAATGAAAGGATGGCTACCATCGGCAAGATCGTTGCGGGAGTCGCGCATGAAATAAACAACCCGTTGATGGTCATGTCCACCAGCCTGTTTCACCTGGAAAGGAAGGTGCCGCAGGAGCTGGGGCGCTATGTGGAGACCCACAAGGAAGGGATGCAGCGCATAGAGACCATCGTGCGCCAGTTGTCGGATTTCAGCAGGGCCGGAACCCTTGATCTGCAGCGCGTGCCCAGCAGCGTCTTCTTCAAGGAAACTGCAGGTTTCGCGGGCATGGCCCTGAAAAGGCACGATGTCCGGCTGGTAAGCCGCGACCTGGCACCCGAGACCATGCTCGCCATCGACAAGGGGAAGCTGCACCAGGTGGTTCTCAACCTGCTCCTCAATGCCTCCGATGCATCCCCCGCCGGGGCCGCTGTCGAACTGACGGCCTGCCTGGAGGGGACCAATTACTGCCTCGCCGTCCGGGATGGGGGGGAGGGGATAGCGCCGGAACACAGGGGGCGCATCTTCGAGATCTTCTTCACCACCAAGCCGGGAGGGGAGGGGAGCGGCATCGGCCTGGCGATCAGCAAGAGCATCGTGGAGATGCACCGAGGCGAGATATCCTTTGAGAGCAGGCCCGGGGAGACCACCTTTCTGGTGAGGATCCCTTTGCCGGAGGGAACCGAGCATGGCTAAGGCGAAGCTGTTGATGGTGGAGGACGACCACCTGCTGGGAGAGCTGATGCGCGAGTCCCTGGAAGAGGCCGGTTACCGGGTACGGCTGGCCAGAAACGGGGCGCAGGCGCTGGAGGCCGTCACCGAGGAGAGTTTCGACCTGGTGCTTCAGGACATTCAGCTCCCCGATGCCGACGGTCTCGACCTTTTGGACCAGATCCTGCACCGGCAACCGCACTGCCAGGCGCTGGTGATGACGGCCTACGCAACCGTCGAAAAAGCGGTCAAGGCGATGAAGATCGGCGCCTTCGACTTCCTCATCAAGCCTTTTTCCATGGACGTCCTGTTCCTGAAGCTCGAGAAGGTGCTGGAATTCCGGCAGATGGAAAAGGAGATCGAGGCCCTCAGGGGGGATGGGGAAGAGGGCTCCTTTGTGAGCCGAAGTCCCGCCATGGCCCACGTGCTGGAGACGGTAAGGGCGGCGGCGCCCACCGATGCCGCCGTTTTGCTTTTGGGGGAAAGCGGCACCGGCAAGGAGCTTTTGTGCGACATGGTCCACGCCGGGAGCGCGCGCCGGCGCAAACCGTGCGTCAAGATCAACTGCGCTGCGATCCCGGAAACCCTGATGGAAAGCGAGCTGTTCGGGGTGGAGCGGGGGGCGTTCACCGGCGCCGACAGGAGCCGTCCGGGATATGTCGAGTCGGCGGCGGGGGGGACGCTGTTTCTTGACGAGATCGGCGACCTGCCGCTTGCCATGCAGGGCAAACTCCTCAGGGTCCTGCAGGAAAAAAAGGCCTTCCGGGTCGGTGGGAGCAGGGAATTGAGCACGGACTTCAGGCTGGTTGCGGCAACCAACTGCAATCTGCGGGAAATGGTCGCCAGGAGGCGATTCCGTGAGGACCTGTTCTATCGCATCAACGTCATGCCGATAATCATCCCCCCGCTCAGGGAGAGAAGGGAGGACATCCCCCTGCTGATCGCCCATTTCCAGAAACGGCTTGCCAAGGCGGACGTCGGAAAGGCTGTCGAGTTCACTGCGGAAGCGCTCGAAGTCCTGCACCATTACGACTTTCCCGGCAACGTCCGGGAACTGAAGAACATCGTGGAGCAGCTCACCATCCGTTTTTCGGGCGAGAACATCAAGGCGAGGCAGATCCCGGTCTCGCTGCACAAGGATTCCCGGCTGGGGAGCGTCTTCGAGAGCTTTACCGTCGACAGGCCTCTAAGGGAAGCAGTCGCCGAGTTCGAGGCGCGCTACATCGAGAAGGTCCTGGCGGGCACCGGCGGCAACAAGTCGCACGCCGCCCGGGTCCTCGGGCTGTCACGGCAGATGCTCTGGGAAAAGACCAAACGTCAGCAGGATTAGCCCCTCGAAACCCTCCGTCATCTCGCGGAACTGTAAAATATACCTTACACCCGCCTTTCCGGATACCCCCCGTTGTTACCTCCCTGCCGCAATCGTTACCCCTCTGTAACGGGACTTTAATCATTTTTACCATTCATTAGGACCTTCCATTCCGTTCGCCGCGGTTCAAAAGCGAAACTCAGCCAGAATCGATATCTTGACGCGTCAGATCCTGAACGCCCCGGCCTGCGGTTCGGCACCCCCGGGCCGCCGGCAGCGCGCCCCGGTCCGCGTGACGGCTGCGTCCCAAAGCTGTGGGACCAAATCCTGCACCGGGGGAGCTGACTATCGCAAGGGGGGGTGATGATGTTCTTCAGGTTGGGTAGGCCTCCGCCTCCGGGGAGGCCCCCCAAAGATCAATACTTCCGGGACTAGGTTGAAAAATCGTATCAACGACAAGGAGAAGTGAATGAAAAAGTTTTACGGCAAAATCCTCTGGCTGGCGATCGCTCTCGCATTTACCGCGGGCGCAGCTGTGGCCAAGGACGTGGACTGGAGTACCTTGAATCCTGCCTTCCAGGGTGCAACGTACGTTAAGGATCCGAGTGTCTGCTTTGGCTGCCACGGGGATTACGAGAAGCCCTACAGCAAAACCGCCCACGCCAAGGTATTCAAATTCGGCAAAACACCGGATGCCGGCGATTGCGAGTCCTGTCATGGCCCCCGCAGCAAGCATGTCGAAAACCCCAACGGCGAGCTGAAGCTCACGGCCGCTCAGCAGACCGCGGCCTGCATGCAGTGCCATGAGGGGAGCACCCGGATGTCCTGGCAGAGCAGCCTGCATGCATCGGCCGGCCTCGCCTGCACCTCCTGCCACACGGTGATGCAGCAGAAGAGCGACAAGGCCCTGCTCTCGGCCGCCCGTGAGGACGACCTTTGCTACCAGTGCCACAGCAATGTGCGCAGCTCGATGAACAAATCCTCCCACCACCCGGTCAGGGAAGGGAAGCTGGAGTGCTCCGGGTGCCACAATGCGCACGGTTCGGCCACCCCCGGGATGCTCAAGGGCGGCTCAGTGAACGAAACCTGCTATAGCTGCCACCAGGAGAAGCGCGGCCCCTTCGTTTGGCAGCACCCGCCGGTTATGGACAACTGCCAGACCTGCCACGATCCGCACGGCTCCAACAACCGTAAGCTGCAAAACGCCAAAGAAGCATTCCTCTGCCTCTCGTGCCACAGCTACGGCGGTCACGTAAATATTCCCCGCTACAACAGGGTAAGCAGCCCCTACGGCGAGGGGTGCGTCAACTGCCACATGGCCATCCACGGCTCGAACAGCCCCTCCGGGGCCAAACTTACGCGTTAAAGGACGAGGATATCTATGAAGAAACCTATTATCACCGCGGCGCTGATTATGCTCGCGCCGACTGCGGGCCTCTGCCTGGAAGTGTCCGGATATGTCACCGCCGGCGGACAGGTGGTCGACACCAACGAGAATTCGAGCAAGTTCAACGAGTATAGAGACATCAAGGACGGGTTCTACCTGTACGACCTCGGTGTGCGGACCGAAACCGGCACCGGGTATTTCATGGATGCCAAGGGGAAGAACGTCGGACGGGATGACCAGAACATCTTCCTGAAAGGCGGGCGCTATGGTCGCTGGGGAGTAGCTCTTGAGTGGGACGAAATCATCCACCGGCTGAGCAACAAGGCGCAGACCCCTTACGTCAACCAAGGTGGGGGCCTTCTCACCGTGCCCGCATCGGTCGTGCCGGGCACCAGGATTCTCGGGACCATCACCGCTGCTCAGCAGCAGGCGAATGATCTGTTGACCGAGGCTTATCTGGATGCGAATCTGCATCCGGTGACGCTCGGCAACGATCGCAAGAAAGGGACGGCCACTTTCGACTACTCTCCCATCGATAATCTGAAAGTACGGGCCACTCTTTCCAACGAGGACCGGGACGGCAACAAGGTATCCTACGGCCCGATCGGCGACCGCCCGCCGCGCTCCCTGAACATCCAGCTGGAAGAGCCGATCGATTACCGGACCAAGGAGGCGAAGCTGGAGGCCGATTACACCGGCAAGAATTACCAGGCCAATGTCAGCTACCTGGTTTCCAAGTTCGAGAACAACATCGATACGCTGACTTGGCGCAACATCTACACCGATCCTGCCTCGGGAACCTTCGAGACCTGGGACAGGGCAGTGGCGACTTTCGGCAGGCGACCGCTCCCCCAGGATAACCTGTACCAGAACGTGACCGGTACCCTCGGAATCAATCTTCCCCTGGAGAGCCGCCTTACGGCCACCGCCTCTTACGGCCTGGCGGAACAGGATGAGACCCTCACTCCCTACAGCACCAACGGCACGGTGGATTCGGTTGCCGCAGGCGACGGCCTGGCGTGGAACGACCCCGCCAAGCTCCCCCGCAAGACCGCCGATGCCGAGGTCGAGACCAGGATGTTCAACCTCGACTACTCCATCAACCCGATTCAGCGCCTGAACCTGCGCGCCTACTACCGCTTCTACGATCTGGCGAACAACACGCCGACCGGAGATTGGCGCTACGTGACCGCCGATACCAGCAACACGAACGGTGGCGTCGATTACATCAACAAGCGCCGCAATCTCGCTTACGAGTATGACAAGCAGAACTACGGAGTTGAAGGAAACTACCGTCTCCCTCTGTGGGCAAGCACTCTCGGTCTCGCCTATGGGCGGGAGGAGATCGACCGCGAATACCGTGAAGCGAACACCGACGAGAACATCTACCGTGTCTCCCTCCGTTCCCGCCCGACCAGCTGGCTGAGCTTCCGCACCAAGTACCAGTACGGGGACCGGGAGGCGGACGGCTACAACGGTGAATCTGCCCACGAGACTTACCGGTATGCCCCGAACGAGGCGACCAACAACATCGATTCTCAGTTCACCTTCGAGAACCACCCGGACACCCGCAGGTTCGACGTGACCGATCGCGAGCGCAATCTGTTCGACTTCTCGGCCACCATGACCCCCGTTGAGACGGTTGACGTCTCTGCCTCCTACCGCTATCGCAAGGACGACTACGACTCCAACGTGCAGCCGTCCCAGCCCCTGCTCCATTATGCCGGAGCACGCGCCATCACGGCCGCCGACCAAAATGCCTTCTCCGCAGGAGATCAGGTAGGTTTGCTGAAGGACGAGCGTCGTTTCTACGGGGCCGATGTCGCCTATACCCCGACCCAACGCCTGCGTCTGGGCGCCTTTGTCAGCCGTGAGGATGCAGATACCCTGCAGCGCGGCTCGGAATTCGACGAGAACTTCAAGCTGAATCCGTCTGCCGCTTCAGCTGCTGCTGAACTTGGCCCCTGGACGCGTGAAACCATGCAGTGGACGGCGGATGTCAAAGACACCACTTACACCGTGGGGGTTAACGCCGATGTCGCCATTATTCCCAATAAGCTGAAATTCCTCACCAACTACGCCTACTCGACGGGCAAGGTGGAGATCGAATATGACGGCTTCGGCGCCCAGTCTTCGGTTAATCCGGCAAACGCGCTGGCAGACAACCACATGTTCGGCTTCAGCTCGCCGCCGGCTGTCCGCAACGTCCGCCATACTCTCAGCGCCACTTTGCAGTATGAGCTGATCAAGGACCTTACCGTCTCATTTAACTACATGTTCGAGTACTTCAAGGTCAGGGACTGGCAGCAGGAAGCGAACACCCCATGGGGCGAGTCGGTGGCAGGCAACGAGTTCCTGTTGCGCGACACCTCCGCCTCCAATCAGTGGGGGAATCGTCTTCCCAATATGGGCAGCTATCTGGCTCCAAGCTACGAGGCCCATCTTGTATCGCTCGGGCTAAGGTATAAATTCTAGATGCAGGATGTTATCGGGCGCCGGCAACGGCGCCCGATTTTTTCGTTTTCCTGGCCTCCCCGACGCTGCTCCACCCCCTTGCCTCCAGCCCCTGCGCATCGTTCGCCCCTCGTCAAACGGTCGGGGTTCAGGAGTCGCAATCTGCCCGGGCCGCCGCGAGCGGGTACGGAACGATTCTTGCTGTAAGATCGACGCGGTGCCGATGCCGGAACTTTTAAATGCGGCTCCTCTGACGCTTCAGGACCGGGTGTCGCGGGAACTCCGAAAGGGGCAGGGAACAAATGCGAATTTTGATCGTTGAGGATGAGGACAAGACGGCGCTGCATCTAAAGAAGGGGCTGGCCGAAATGAACATCGTCTCGGATGTGTCGCCAAACGGCATCGACGGCCTTGCGTTGGCGGTGAAGGGGGATTACGATCTGATCCTTTTGGACGTGATGCTCCCGGGCATCGACGGATGGGAGGTGGTCAAAAGGCTGCGCGACGGCGGCAAGATGACCCCCGTGATCTTCCTCACGGCCCGCGACTCGGTCGACGACCGGATCACCGGCCTGCGGCTCGGGGGGGATGATTATCTGGCAAAGCCGTTCGCCTTTTCGGAATTGGCCGCACGCATCCAGACCATCCTGCGACGCAGCCCGGTCCTGCAGCCCGACCTGCTCCGAGTGGCCGACCTCGAGGTCAATTTTTTCGCCCACACCGCGATGCGAGGCGGCAAGCGCCTCGACTTGACCCAGAAGGAGTTTGCCCTCATCGATCTGCTCATCCGTCGGCCCGGGGAGGTGTTCTCACGCAGCCGCATCGCGGAGCGGATCTGGAACATGGATTTCAACAGCGACATGAAGGTCGTCGATGTCCACATGCGCAACCTCCGTTCGAAGGTCGATGATCCGTTCGAGATAAAGCTGATTCATGCGGTCCGGGGCGTGGGGTATGTCCTTGAAGAACGATAAGGCGCAACTGCGCGGCGCGGCGGGGGTGATCCCGTCCCATGGCTGGTCGATTGCCGCCAGGCTGACTCTCCATTACACGCTCTCCGCCGTGCTCATCCTCACCGTGATAACCATCTTGCTGTACTGGGAGGTGGCCGACAACCTGAAAAGGAGAAAGGAAAACTACATCATCGACGAGATCAGCATGCTGCAGACCATGCTGAAGGAGCCGGACAGCGAAACCAAGATGAAGTTGGAGCTCCTGCTGGAACACGAGGCCCGCAGCCGTCTCAGGCACTATGTCCGGATACTCGATGCTGGAGGGAACACCCTGATGGAAAACCCCGGCATGGAGCAGCTCATCCCCGCTGCCGCGTTCCCCGCCCCGACCGCGGATTACGGCACCCGGAAGGGACAGGTGCTCTGGCGGACCAAAAAAGGCCGCAGTTATATTCTCAATTCGGTACCGGCCGAGATTCGCGGTTTCAACGGTGATGCGAGAGTACTGCAGATAGCCATGGACATCACATCTCTGGAAGCCTTTCTGGACCAGTTCCGCGACAAGCTTGCCGCGGTCCTTCTCCTCGGAGCGGGGGGCTCCGCCGTCGCGGGGGCCGTCGTCGCACGCAGGGGGCTGCTGCCGCTCTCCAGAATGACGAAAACGGTTCAGAAGATCACGGTGAACCGTCTCAACGAAAGGATCGTTCCCGAGCACTGGCCCAGCGATCTCACGGCGTTCGCCCTCGCATTCGACAGCATGCTTGATCGCCTCGAGGATTCCTTCGCCGGGTTGTCCCACTACACCGGGAACCTCGCCCATGAGCTGCGCACTCCGATCAACAACCTCATGGTCGAGGCGGATGTCGCCCTGTCCCGGACCAGGACAGCGGAAGAGTATCAGCGAGTCCTGGGCTCCAACATGGAGGAATATGCACGGCTGTCGCGCATGGTCGACAGCCTCCTTTTCCTGGCGCGGGCCGACCATGCGCAGGCCGGGTTCTCGCCGGCCCCGATTGCGGTTGATGGCGAACTCGGGAAAATCGTGGAGTTCTATTCCGCCGTGGCCCAGGACGAAGGGGTGCGGGTCGCCTGCCATGGCACGGCCTCGATGCTGGGCGATCCGGTTCTGTTCCGCAGGGCCGTCAGCAATCTCCTTTCCAACGCGCTCAAATACACCCCCGAGGGGGGAGCGGTCGTCGTCTCGGCGCGTCAGGAGGGGGACGGGTCCGTCCTGGTGGAGGTGAGAGATACCGGGTGCGGCATCGATGCGGAGGACCTGCCGAAAATCTTCGACCGGTTCTTCCGGGTCAGCTCCATGCGGCAGATGGATCCCCAGGGGACGGGCCTCGGATTGTCCATCGTCAAGGCGATCATGGACCTGCACGGCGGGAGGGTCGACATCACGAGTCGGCCCGGCAGGGGGACCTCGGTGCTGTTGACCTTCCCCCTGGCGACCGATGCAGTGGTGCGCCGGATCGCATCATCCTGAAATCGCGTTTTCCCGATGCAGCTCGCCTTTTCAAGATTCGCAGGAGTTTCGCGTCGAGCCTGGCGCATTGACATAGCTCCCCCCCCGGCTCGACGCCCCCCCGGACATCGCCTCGTCGATTCGATTGCGCCCCTCCCTAATAAATACTTTTCCCAAACCGGTCTATTACTTCTCCCGAATTTTCACTGACGGCTGCTGTTTCGCGCCGAGGTTACGCGTATTGACGCGCCTTCCCCTTTCGATCCTTTGCGGCGATTAACGGTCTTCCAGGGTCGGAAGCGTGATCCGGGTCTAACATGCCGGGATTCCGGGGGTCTTGCGGAACGGGATACTTGCTGCGTCCGTATGCCCAAACGCTCGATAAGCCCGCCAATCTGCAATCAGCCGCCTATAACAACCCTCGGTCCAGCCTGGCACGTAACATGCTAAATGTTTCATGATAGATTGAACATCGACCATCCGTGAGGGCTCAGTTCCTCGTGGGAGGGAGGAAAGGGGGGAGCAGGGCAGCTGAACTTGAGTCGCAGTAAGGACAGAAAAGGCAGGTTAACCCAAACAGGAAAGAGGAGGAAGTGAAAATGAAAAAAGTGTTAGCAACAATGGCGGTTATTGGTTGTCTATCGGCTGCTGGTACCGCTCTTGCGGGGGTTGCGGCAGGTACCGGGGTCAACGGCTCGCTGCACGACATGACCAAGATCACCGGCACCAACGTGGACATCATGGGCCGAGTCTGCGTCTACTGCCACACCCCTCACCACGCCGACGTAACCGACGGCACCGCCAACCTGCCGCTTTGGAACCACGAGCTCACCTCGGACGATCAGTTCACCGCCTACACCTGGGCTACCCCGAACAACTCCAACGACGGCGCCTTCGACATCGTCGACCCGCTGGCCGGCCCGAGCCGCCTCTGCATGAGCTGCCATGACGGCGGCATCGCCATCGACCAGCACGGCAGC
>Ga0209212_1002487_pt1 | contig 25987 bp, 24 predicted proteins | sample RifGroC2_FD_183996 | JGI IMG/M metagenome (GOLD analysis project Ga0209212, IMG submission 183996) | Groundwater microbial communities from Rifle, Colorado, USA - Groundwater C2 (SPAdes) (version 2) | ecosystem: Environmental > Aquatic > Deep subsurface > Groundwater | place: Rifle, Colorado... | reverse complement strand
CGGGGGCGGGTGTCCCGGGTCGGTCCCGGGACACCCGTTGCCGTCCACGCCACAGCGCCGGACGCCTGGAGCGACATGACCGCACGCTCCCACTTCAAGATCCCGAAGATCCCGGAGATGACCATCCGTCGTCTGTCGGTCTACACGCGCTGTCTGCTCCAGCTGGAGGAGGACGGGGTCAAGACGATCTCCTCCCAGGAGCTGGCCGAGCGCTTCAGCCTGAACTCGGCCCAGGTGCGGAAGGACCTGGCGTACTTCGGCGAGTTCGGCGTGCGGGGCATCGGCTACTACGTGTCGGGGCTCAAGGCCGAGCTGCAGAAGATCCTGGGGCTGGACCGGGAGTGGCCGGTGGCCCTGGTGGGCTTCGGGAACCTCGGCTCCGCGCTCTTCCACTACAAGGGCTTCGCCAGGCAGGGCTTCCGCATCGCGGTCGTCTTCGATGACGATCCGGCCAAGGCCGGCAGGTCCGTGGACGGCGCGCCCATCCTGCCCCTCCGCGACCTCCCCAGGGAGAGCAAGGCGCGCAATCTCCAGATCGCCATCGTGGCGGTGCCCGCGGAGTCGGCCCAGTCGGTGACCGAGAAGCTGGTGGCCGCCGGGATCAAGGCCATCCTGAACTTCGCGCCCACCCGTATCAAGACGGGGCGCGATGTGCGTCTGAAGAACGTGGACCTGTCCATCGAGCTGGAGTCCCTCAGCTTCTACCTCGCCCAGGGCGGCCGGTAGCGTAGGCTCGGTGGGGCTGCGCGCGCGGAGTAGGCGAAACTCGTCGCAGGCGCACTAGCCGCAGCAGATGACGGACGCCTCTTCCGTCCCCGCCCCTCTCTCTGGCTGGAGCGCCCTCGTGGAGCTGGCGAGCGCCGTCGCCTCGGGCACCCCCGTCCTCGGGGCCCATGCGCTCTGGGGCGCCTCCCGCGCCCTTGTCATCGCGGCCCTCCGGGCGACCGCGAGGCGCCCGGTGCTGGTCCTGGCGCCGGCTCAGGCCGAGGCGCACCAGATGGCTCTCGACCTCGCGTTCTTCCTCTCCGCGCTCGTGGGCGAGCGGGGCGCCCTCGCCTCCGGACCCCGCGTCCTCGAGTTCCCGCCGGCCGCGCCGCCGGCCTGGCAGGGTCGCCATGGCGAGCACGACGCCGAGCGCGTCCTCGTGTGCCACGGGCTCGCCGAGGGCGAGGCGCCGGTGGTCGTGTGCACGCCGGCCGCGCTCTCCTCGCCGCTGCCCACGCCTGCGGAGTTCCGGGCCCGGGCCCTCCGTCTCTCGCTGGGCGACACGATCGAGCGCGAGATCCTGCTCGCGCGGCTCGAGGCGGGGGGATACGAGCGGGTGGAGGCCGTGGTGGAGGTCGGGCAGTGGAGCCTGCGCGGGGGCATCGTGGACATCTTCTCCCCGGCCCGGGAGCGTCCGGTGCGCGTGGAGTTCTTCGGCGACGAGGTGGAGTCCCTCCGCCTGTTCGATCCGACCTCCCAGCGGTCCGTCGAGGAGCTCTCGGCGCTGGTGGTGCTCCCCGTCGGAGGGGCCGCCGGGGAGACGACGCTCCCGGCATACCTGCCGCTGGACACGCTCGCCGTCCTTCCGGACCCGGCCGTGCTCGATGCGCCGCATGACGATGCGCCGTCCGCCGCGCCTCTCGCGCAGCTGCTCGCCACCTTCCAGCGGCTCGACCTGTCGCTCGTCGCCGAGGGGGGGGCCGGCACTCCGGGCATCGCGCTCGGCGCGCGCTCCGTCGGCGGGTTCCGCGGCCAGTTCAAGGCCCTGGCCGCCGAGATCGAGCGCTGGCGGAGCGAGGGTTTCGCCGTGCGGCTCGTGGTCAACGACGAGCCGCAGGCCCAGCGCCTGAGCCGGATCCTCTCGGAGCACCGGCTGGAAGCCTGGCCCGAGGCCCGCCTCTGGAGCCCCGAGGGCCTCGGGATCCTCGTCGGGGACTGCTCCACCGGGTTCCAGCTCCCCGCCCTGGGCCTCGTGGTCCTCACCGAGGAGGAGCTCTTCGGCGCCCGTCGTCGCCGGCTGCGGCGTCCGCTGTTCCAGCGGGGCGCCGCCATCGCGTCCTTCATGGACCTGGCGCCCGGCGACCTCGTTGTCCACGAGGCCCACGGGGTGGGCCGGTACCACGGTCTCAGGACCATGTCGGCGGACGGGCGCGCGGCCGATTTCCTGCTGCTGGAGTACGCCGAGGGCGGGCGGCTCTACCTGCCGGTGGAGCGGCTGGATCTGATCTCCAAGTACATGGGCGCGCCCGAGGGCGCCGCGCGTCTCGACCGTCTCGGAGGAGGGGCCTGGCAGCGAGTCAAGGAGTCGGTCCGAGCCGCGCTCCGCCAGATGGCCGAGGAGCTCCTCCGCCTCTACGCGACCCGCTCGGTGGCCGAGCGAACCGCGTTCCCGCCCGACACGCCCTGGCAGCGCGAGTTCGATGCGGCCTTCCGGTTCGAGGAGACGCCCGACCAGCTGTGCGCCATCGAGGACACCAAGGCGGACCTGGAGCGGGCCCAGCCCATGGACCGGCTCGTGGCGGGAGATGTGGGCTACGGCAAGACCGAGGTGGCGCTGCGGGCGGCGTTCAAGGTGGTGGCCGACGGGCGCCAGGTCGCCGTCCTCGTCCCCACGACGGTGCTGGCCCAGCAGCACTTCAACACGTTCTCGGACCGCTTCGCCTCGTTCCCGGCCCGGGTCGAGCTGCTCTCGCGCTTCCGGAGCCCCAGGGAGCAGAAGGCCGTGCTGGCGGGGCTCAGGAGCGGGACGGTGGACGTCGTGATCGGCACCCACCGGCTCCTGTCCAGGGACGTGGAGTTCAAGCGGCTGGGGCTCCTCGTGGTGGACGAGGAGCACCGCTTCGGCGTCACCCACAAGGAGCGCGTCAAGCAGCTGCGCGCCTCGGTGGACGTCCTCACGCTCACCGCCACGCCGATCCCCCGCACCCTCTACATGGCCATGTCCGGGGTGCGTGATCTCTCGGTGATCGAGACGCCGCCGCTGGACCGGCTGCCCGTGGAGACGGTCGTGACCCGCTTCAGCCGGACCGTGATCCAGGAGGCGATCGAGCGGGAGCTCGGCCGCGGGGGGCAGGTGTTCTTCGTCCACAACCGGGTGCAGTCGCTCCCGTCCATGACCGCCTTCATCCGGGGGCTGTGTCCGGACGCGCGTGTCGTGATGGCGCATGGGCAGATGGCCGAGCGGGAGCTCGAGGCCGTCATGGTGAAGTTCGTGGATGGCCAGGCTGATGTGCTCGTCTCGACGGCCATCGTGGAGTCGGGGCTCGATATCCCGGCCTCGAACACCATCATCATCAACCGGGCCGACCGCTTCGGGCTGGCGCAGCTCTACCAGCTCCGGGGCCGGGTCGGGCGGGAGCGTCTCCAGGCCTACGCGTACCTGCTCATCCCCGCCGATGGCCGACTGGACGAGACCGCGCAGCGGCGGCTCCGCGTCATCGAGGAGCTGACGGAGCTGGGCGCCGGCTTCAAGCTGGCGCTCCGCGACCTCGAGATCCGCGGGGCGGGAAACCTGCTCGGCCCCGAGCAGCACGGGCACATCGCCGCGGTGGGGTTCGACCTCTACACCAAGCTTCTCGAGGAAGCTGTGAGAGAATTGAAGGGCGAGCCCGCCCCGCCCCACGTGGACCCGACCATCACGGTGGAGGTGGAAGCGCTGGTGCCCGAGGGCTACGTGCCGGAGGCCAACCAGCGGCTGGCGCTCTACAAGCGGCTCGCCGACGTCGTCGAGGGTGAGGAGATCGCCCGCCTCCGGTCGGAGATGTTGGACCGCTTCGGGCCCGTCCCGGCCGCGGTCGAGGCCCTGCTCGACGTCGTGGGGCTGCGCGTGGCGGCGCGCGTCTTGGGCGTCGAGCGGGTGGAAGCCCAGGGGGGCCGGGCGCTCCTGACGTTCGCGCCGTCGACACCCGTCACGCCCGAGCGGCTGCTGCAGGCCATCAGCCGGAGCCGCGGGACCATGAGGATGCTCAGGGAGTTCACCGTGGAAGCGCAGATCCCCCGAGGGCCGTGGCCTCCGATCCGGACGGCGCTCACCGCCCTGCTGGAGTCGCTGCGGCCGTGACGGGCTCCCGCGCGGCGCTGGTCGTGCTCCTGGCGCTGTCCCTTGCGGGCTGCTCCATTCCCTCCTGGGTCCCGCTCATCGGCCGGGCCAAGGCGGTGCCGAACGTGCCGACGGGGGCGGCCCGGCCCCAGGCCCAGCCGCAGAAGGCGGACCCGCCCAAAGGCGCGCCGGTCTTGCCGGGGGCCCCCGTCGCCCGGACGCCACAGGCGGAGGAGGTGCTGGACCGGGTGATCTGCGTCGTCAACAACGACGCCATCACGCTCTTCCAGCTCGACGAAGCCGAGGCCTACCACGTCTACGAGAGCAAGCAGGAGCCGAAGGACGCGACGGCGCGCCAGGCCCTGCGGGATCAGCTCCTCCAGCGCCTCATCGACAACCGCCTCCAGCTCCAGCAGGCGGAGCGGGACAGGATCGTCGTGGAGGACGCCGAGATCGCCGAGCAGGTGGCCGAGATCATGAAGAAGCTCGCCGTCACCACGGAGGTCCAGCTGGAGGAGGCGCTGAAGGCCCAGGGAGTCACGCTGGAGGGCGTCAAGCGCCGCGTCCGCGAGCAGCTGATGGTCCAGCGGGTGGTCCGGCGGAAGGTCACACTCCGGGTCACCGTGACCGAGCAGGAGATCGATCGCTACCTCGCCGAGAACCGCGAGAAGCTCGAGACCGGTCTGTCCTTCGGGGCCTGGCACATCCTCTTCCTGCCCGAGGCCGGTCGGGGAGAGGACGGGTGGACCGTCGCCCGCCGGAGGGCCGGGGAGGTCTACGCCCTGCTGCTCGGCGGAGAGGACTTCGCCGAGATGGCCCGGAAGCACTCCGACGACGGGTCGGGAAAGGACGGGGGGGCGCTCGGTACGCTCAAGCGTGGCGAGCTGGCGCCCGAGATCGAGGCGGCCATCCTCAAGCTCCAGCCCGGGGAGGTGTCCGCGCCGTTCCGCTCCGAGGTCGGCTATCACCTCTTCAAGCTCGAGTCGAAGGAGACGCTCGTGGGCGACGGGCTGGTGCAGGCCAGGAACCAGATCCGCGAGATCCTGTTCCGGGAGAAGCACCAGGCCCGGTTCCGGGATTGGCTCGCCGAGATCAAGCAGCGGGCCATCATCGACCGGCGGCTGTGAGGCGGGCGGGAAAAATCCGGTTGACAGTTCCGCGGACGGTGTGGGACAGTGGCATCGGTACAGCGGTTGAACCCCTCGTACACAGCGCAACCCCCCGGAGACAGCCATTTCGCCGCGCATTCCTAAGCGTCACTCGTCGAGGATGTCCGCGAACTCCGCGCCGAACCCATCGGAAGCCGGAGGGGGAGGAGGCATGAAGATGAACCTGTCCGAGCTCAAAGACAAGACCATCACCGAGCTGAACCAGGTGGCTAAGGATCTCGGCGTCCAGGGCTTCAGCGGCCTCCGCAAGCAGGAACTGATCTTCAAGATCCTCCAGGGGCAGGCGGAGAAGGACGGGCTCATCTTCGCCGAGGGGGTGCTCGAGGTGCTGCCGGACGGGTTCGGGTTCCTCCGGGCCCCCGACTACAACTACTTGCCCGGGCCCGACGACATCTACGTCTCGCCGTCCCAGATCCGGCGCTTCGATCTCCGGACCGGCGACACCATCTCGGGCCAGGTGCGTCCTCCGAAGGACAGCGAGCGGTACTTCGCCCTCCTGAAGGTCGAGGCCATCAACTTCGAGACGCCCGAGCAGTCGAAGGACAAGACGATCTTCGACAACCTCACGCCGCTCTACCCGATGGAGCGGCTGCGGCTGGAGCACGATTCCGAGAACCTCACGACGCGCGCGATGGACCTCCTGTGTCCCATCGGGAAGGGCCAGCGCGGGCTCATCGTGGCGGCCCCGCGGACCGGCAAGACCGTGCTCCTGCAGAACCTGGCCAACGCCATCGCCAAGAACCACCCGGAGGTCTACCTCATCGTGCTCCTCATCGACGAGCGGCCCGAGGAGGTCACCGACATGCAGCGCTCGGTGAAGGGGGAGGTCATCTCCTCGACCTTCGACGAGCCGCCGCAGCGGCACGTGCAGGTGGCCGACATGGTCATCGAGAAGGCCAAGCGCCTGGTCGAGCACAAGCGGGACGTCGTCATCCTCCTGGACTCCATCACCCGCTTCGCCCGGGCCCACAACGCGGTCATCCCGTCCTCGGGCAAGGTGCTGTCGGGCGGGCTGGACGCCAACGCGCTGCAGCGGCCCCGGCGCTTCTTCGCCGCCGCCCGGAACATCGAGGAAGGCGGCTCGCTCACCATCATGGCCACCGCGCTCATCGACACGGGCTCCCGCATGGACGACGTGATCTTCGAGGAGTTCAAGGGCACGGGCAACATGGAGGTCCACCTGGACCGCCGCCTGATGGACAAGCGCATCTTCCCGACCATCAACATCGAGCAGACCGGAACCCGCAAGGAAGAGCTCTTGCTGGAGAAGGACGAGCTCCAGAAGGTCTGGCTGCTCCGGAAGGCCCTGTCCCAGCTCAATCCGGTGGAGGCCATGGAGCTCCTGCTGGACAAGCTCCGGCTGACGAAGACGAACAGGGACTTCCTCAACCAGATGAACCAGCTGGGCTAGGCCGAGGTCCCCCCGCCCGTCCGCCGCTCCGGCGCGCGCCAGGGTGCCGCGCCGGGGAAGTAGCGCAATTGCTTGCTTTTTCAGCCTGCCGCTGGTAGCGTGAATACTTCATCCAGGAGGTGAGCCGTGAAGGCTGGCATTCATCCCGATTACGTGGATACGACCATCACCTGCAACTGCGGCGAGTCCATCCAGACCCGCTCCACCCAGCCGGGCATCCGTGTCGAGGTCTGCTCGAAGTGCCATCCGTTCTACACGGGAAAGCAGAAGTTCCTGGACACGGCGGGACGCGTCGAGCGCTTCCAGCGGAAGTACAACAGGAAGCCGATCGCGGAGGCGTAGGGCGGCGGTTCGGCGCCGGCCGCCGCGGTTCGAACCGAACATCCCGTCCCCCCCCGCGTCCTCGACCTGTCCGGTGCTGCGGCGGCCCGCCCCGTCCTCCCCCTTCTGAGGGCACGCGATGTTCGACAAGCTGCGACAGATCGAGGAGCGCTATCAGGATCTCTCGCGCCGGCTCTCCGATCCCCAGGTGATCGGACAGCCGGCGGAGTACGCGCGCACAGCCAAGGCCGCCTCCGAGCTGGCCGAGGTGGTCCAGAAGTTCGACGACTACAAGACCCTGCTCGCCCGGATCTCCGAGGCCCGCCACATCGTGGCCGAGGACACCGACCGGGAGATGCGCGAGATGGCCCAGGCGGAGGTCGAGGTCCTCACCGCGCGCCAGGCGGCGCTCGAGGAGGAGCTCCGCACGCTGCTCCTGCCCCGGGATCCCAACGACCAGAAGAACGTCTTCGTCGAGATCCGCGCAGGCGCGGGCGGGGACGAGGCCGGGCTCTTCGCGGCCGACCTCGCGCGGATGTACGCGAAGTACGCGGAGAGCCAGCGCTGGAAGGTGGAGGTGATGGACAGCCACCCCACCGGCGTGGGCGGCTTCAAGGAGATCATCCTCTTCGTGCAGGGCCGCGGCGCATGGAGCCGGATGAAGTTCGAGCGCGGCGTGCACCGTGTGCAGCGCGTGCCGGCCACCGAGTCCAGCGGGAGGATCCACACCTCCACGGTGACGGTGGCCGTGCTCCCGGAGGCGGAGGACGTGGACATCAAGGTCGAGGAGAAGGACATCCGCGTGGATGTCTACCGCTCCTCCGGCCCCGGCGGGCAGGGCGTGAACACCACGGACTCGGCCGTGCGGCTGACCCATCTGCCCACCGGGCTGGTCGTGACCTGCCAGGACGAGCGCTCGCAGATCAAGAACCGCGCGAAGGCGCTGCGAGTGCTCAAGGCGCGGCTGCTCGAGCGCGCCCAGGAGGAGCAGGCGGCGGCCATCGCCGCGGACCGACGGAGCCAGGTCGGGACCGGCGAGCGGAGCGAGCGCATCCGGACCTACAACTTCCCGCAGGGGCGGTTGTCGGACCACCGCATCGGGCTCACGCTGCACCGGCTGCCGGCCGTCATGGAGGGCGACCTGGACGAGATCGTCGACGCCCTCACGGCGTGGGACCAGGGACGCAAGCTCGCCGAGACCACGGCATGACAACGGTGCTGTCGGCTCTCTCGGTGGGCGTGCTGCTGCGGGAGAGCGTGCGGCGTCTCGAGGCGGCGTCCTTCCCGAGCGCGCGCCGGGACGCTGAATGGCTGCTCGCGACGGTCCTCGGCGTGGAGCGCTTCCATCTCTACCTCGAGCCGGCGCAGGAGGTGGCGGGGTCCGTGGCGGCCCGGGTCCGGGCGCTGATCGAGCGGCGCGCCGCCCACGAGCCGCTCCAGCACCTGCTGGGCTTCGAGGATTTCCGGGGACTCAGGCTCCGGGTCACCCCCGACGTGCTGATCCCGCGTCCGGAGACGGAGGGGCTGGTCGAGTGGGCGCTGGAGAGCCTCGCCCCGCTGCCCCGGCCGGTGGCGGCCGACGTGGGGACGGGCAGCGGCGCCATCGCCTGCGCGCTCGCGGCCGCCTGTCCGGCCCTCGAGGTGCTCGCCATCGACGTCTCGCTGGCCGCTCTCGCCGTGGCCACGGCCAACGCGCGCGCGCTCGGGCTGGCCCGGCGCGTCCGGATTGTCGCGGGAGACCTGCTGGCGCCCCTGGCGGCCCTGGCCGGAGGGCTCGACATGATCGTGGCCAACCCGCCGTATCTGCCGAGCGCGAGTCTTCCGGCGCTCCCTCCCGAGGTCGCGCGGTTCGAGCCGCGGCTCGCCCTGGATGGCGGGCCCGACGGTCTCCGGGTCATCCGGCGGATCGTCGCCGAGGCGCCGGCCGTGCTGCGCCCTGGAGGGGCGCTGGTGATGGAGATCGGCGAGGAGCAGGCGGGGGGCGTGGCCTCGCTCCTGGCGGCCGAGGGCTTCTCCGGCATCGCGGCCCGCCGCGACCTGCGCGGGGTCGAGCGGTACATCGCCGGGCGGCTGGGCGACTGATGCCGACGCGCCTCGTGATCGAGGGGGGAGTGCCGCTCCGCGGCGCGGTCGCGGTGAGCGCGGCCAAGAACGCGGCGCTGCCGGCGTTGACCGCGGCGCTCCTCACGGTGGAGCCGGTGGCGCTGGACAACGTCCCGCTGCTGGCCGATGTGGCGACAATCCGGTCGCTGCTGGAGCGGCTCGGGGCCCGGATCACCGACGAGCCGGATGGAAGCACCCGCGTCCAGGTGGCCGTCCTTGGCAGCCCCGAGGCGCCCTACGCGCTCGTCTCCACCATGCGTGCGTCCGTCCTGGTCCTCGGGCCCCTCGTGGCGCGCGCCGGCGTGGCGCGGGTGGCCCTCCCGGGAGGCTGCGCGATCGGCGTGCGCCCCATCGACCAGCATCTCAAGGGGCTCCAGAAGCTCGGCGCCGACATCACGATCACGAACGGCTACGTGGAAGCCCGGGCGAGCCGGCTCAAGGGGGCCCGCATCACCACCGACCTCGTCACGGTCACCGGGACCGAGAACCTGATGATGGCGGCGGCGCTGGCCGAGGGGACCACTGTGCTGGAGAACGCCGCGCGCGAGCCCGAGGTGGCTGATCTGGCCCGGCTGCTGGTCGGCATGGGCGCGCGGATCGAGGGCGCCGGCACGGAGCGCATCGAGATCGAGGGCGTCTCCGAGCTGGGCGGCACGCGTCACCGCGTCATCCCTGACCGGATCGAGGCCGGCACGCTGCTGGCCGCGGGGGCCATCACGGGGGGCGATGTCACGGTCACCGGGGTCCGGCCGCGCCACCTCACGGCCACGCTCGCCAAGCTGGAGGAATGCGGCGCCAGCATCACGGTGGAGGGGGACCACGTCCGCTGCCAGGGCCCCGCGCGCCCGCAGCCGGCCCACGTCATCACGAGCCCCTTCCCCGGCTTTCCCACCGACATGCAGGCGCAGATCATGGCCCTGCTGGGGCTGGCCGACGGGCTGTCGACGATCACGGAGACGATCTTCGAGAACCGCTTCATGCACGTCGCCGAGCTGTGCCGCATGGGGGCGCGCATCGAGGCCGACGGGTCCACGGCCGTCGTCCGCGGCGTGCCCGGCTACCAGGGGGCGCAGGTGATGGCCACGGATCTCCGCGCCTCGGCCTCGCTCGTGCTGGCCGGACTCGCCGCCCGGGGGACGACGGAGGTGGCGCGCGTCTACCACCTGGACCGCGGCTACGAGCGGCTGGAGAGCAAGCTCCAGAGCCTCGGCGCCCTCATCAGGCGGGTCCGTTGATGGGCGAGCCGCAGCCGGAGGCGAGGCGAGCGGAGATGGGGATCCCCCGAGCGGAGCGAGGGGGCGAGCCGCAGCCCGCCGTGCGAGGCGCAGCCGAAGGCGAGCCGAGCGACATGGATCGAGAAGCGCGAAGCGCGCCGAGGCGAGCGGAGATGGGGATCCCCCGAGCGGAGCGAGGCGGCGAGCCGCAGCCGACCTTGACTGTCGCCCTGCCCAAGGGGCGGCTCCTCGAGCCGGCCCTGGCGCTGCTCTCCTCCCTCGGGATGAGCGGCCTCGGCGGCGGGTCCCGGCGCCTCCTCGTGACCGACGAGGCCCGCGCCCTGCGCTTCATCTTCCTCAAGCCCGCGGACATCCCCACCTACGTGCAGTACGGCGCGGCCGACCTCGGCATCGTGGGCAAGGACATCCTGGCCGAGCAGGAGCCGGACGTCTACGAGCCGGTGGATCTCGGCTTCGGGCACTGTCGTCTCGTCGTCGCGGAGCCCAGGGAGCTGTGGGAGCGGGACGATCCGGCCAGGTGGTCCTGGGTGCGCGTGGCGACGAAGTACCCGACGCTGACCGAGCGCTACTTCTCCGAGCGGGGCATCCAGGTGGAGATGATCCGGCTGGACGGCTCCATCGAGCTGGCACCGCTCGTCGGTCTCGCAGAGCGGATCGTGGATCTCGTCCAGTCCGGGGACACGCTGCGGGCCAACGGTCTCGTGGAGGTGGCGCAGATCATGAGCTCCACGGCCAGGCTCATCGTCAATCGCGCCTCGCTCAAGACGGCGCACGCGCGCGTGAACGCGCTGATCGCGGCCGTCCGCCAGGCGGTGTCGTCCCCGAGGGCGGGCGCCGGAGCCCCCGCCGTGAGGCCCGCGCCATGATCCGGCGGCTCGACGCCGGCGCGCTGGGAGTGGACGGCGTGGTCCGGGCCCTGGACCGGGCGGCCGCGAGCGTGGACGCCGAGACCCGCGAGCGCGTGGCGCAGATCGTGGCCGCGGTGCGGGAGAAGGGGGATGCGGCGCTCCTGGAGCTGACCGCGCGCTTCGACCGGGTCGCCCTCGCGCCCTGCGATCTGGCCGTGAGCCCGGCCGAGTACGAGGCGGCCGAGCGTCAGGTGGGGGCGAGGACCGTCGAGGCCCTCCGCTACGCGGCGGCGCGGATCGAGCGCTTCCATCGGGCCACCATGCCCCGCTCGTGGAGCACCACCGATGACAACGGCTCGGTCCTGGGCCAGGAGGTTCGCCCGCTGGAGCGCGTCGGCATCTACGTGCCGGGAGGCCGCGCCGCGTACCCCTCCACGGTGCTGATGACGGCCGTGCCCGCGCGCGTGGCCGGCGTGAAGGAGATCGTGCTGCTCTCGCCGCCGGGACCCGACCGGTCGCTCCCCTCTGCTGTCCTCGCCGCGGCGCGCATCGCCGGTGTGACCGAGGCCTACCGTGTGGGCGGGGCTCAGGCCATCGCGGCGCTGGCCTACGGCACGGAGACGATCCGCCGCGTGGACAAGATCGTGGGCCCGGGGAACATCTACGTGGCGCTCGCCAAGGCCCTGGTCTTCGGCGACGTCGGGATCGACATGCTGGCGGGACCCAGCGAGGTCGTCGTGATCGCCGACGGTGATGCGGACCCCGCATGCGTCGCCGCCGACCTCCTGGCTCAGGCCGAGCACGACCCCATGGCGCGCGCCGTGCTCCTGACCTCGTCGCCGGGGCTGCGGGATCGGGTCCAGGCCGAGACGGAGCGCCAGCTGGCGGGGCTCCACCGGCGGGAGATCGCCTCGAGCGCGCTCCGCGCCCACGGCGCGCTCGTGCTGACGGCGAGTCTGGAGGAGGCGGTGGAGGTGGCCAACCGGCTGGCGCCGGAGCACCTCGAGCTGGCCGTGGCGGATCCCGAGGCTCTGCTCGCTCGCGTGAGGCACGCCGGTGCGGTGTTCCTCGGGGGCTTCACGCCCGAGGTCGTGGGCGACTACGTGGCGGGGCCCAGCCACGTGCTGCCCACCGGCGGAACCGCGCGCTTCTCCTCCGCGCTGGGCACCGAGGACTTCGTCAAGCGGCTCAGCGTGATCCGGTATTCGCCCCGGGGGCTTGCGGAGGCCTGGCCCCATCTGGCCGAGCTCGCGCGCGTGGAGGGGCTCGACGCCCATGGGGCGGCCGCCGGGGTGCGCATCACGAACACGGGAGGCGGAGCATGAGCGGAGAGCGCCGGGGGGGACAGCCCGAGATCCAGCGCCAGGCCCGGATCGAGCGCAAGACCAAGGAGACGCAGATCGCGCTCGGGCTCAGCCTCGACGGCACCGGCGCGTCCAAGGTCGAGACCACGATCCCCTTCTTCAACCACATGCTCGAGGCGTGGTCCCGGCACGGCCTCATGGACCTGACGGTGGAGGCCAGGGGTGACACCGAGGTGGATCTGCACCACACGGTGGAGGACGTGGGCATCTGCCTCGGCCGCGCCTTCAAGGAGGCCGTGGGTGACAAGAAGGGGATCGTCCGCTACGGGGCCTCCTTCCTGCCCATGGATGAGGCGCTCCTCCACGCGGCGGTGGACATCTCCGGTCGGCCCTCCCTGGTGTTCAACGTGCCGCTCGGGCGGACGCGGATCTCGAACTTCGATCTCGACCTGCTGAAGGACTTCTTCCGGGCGTTCGCGTTCAACGCCGAGGTGACGCTCCACGTGAACATGCACTACGGCGAGAACCTGCACCACATCGCCGAGGCCACCTTCAAGGCAGTGGCCCGCGCGCTGGCCCAGGCCACGCGGCTCGACCCCCGCATCGCCGACGTCCTCTCCACAAAGGGCACGCTGTGACCCGCACGCGCGTGGAGAGGACGCCCCGATGAGCGCTTGCGCGAAGAGGCCCAACCGCCACGCGATGTCATCCACATTCAGGCGAGATAACAGATGATCGCGGTGGTGGACTATGGCCGGGGCAACCTCGGCAGCGTGGAGAAGGCGTTCGGGCGCCTCGGGATGCAGGCGCTCGTGACCCAGGAACCCGGGGTCGTCGAGGACGCGGAGGCGGTCGTGCTCCCCGGCGACGGCGCCTTCCACGACGCCATGAGAAATCTCGAGGCGCTGGGGTTGCTGGCGCCGCTGCGGGCCGTCCTGGCGGACGGGCGCCCGTTCCTCGGGATCTGCCTGGGTTACCAGCTCCTCTTCAGCGAGAGCGAGGAGTTCGGCCAGGGCAAGGGGCTCGACGTGATCCAGGGACTCGTCCGGCGCTTCCCGGCCGGGCTCAAGGTGCCGCACATGGGATGGAACCAGGTGGAGCATGCCGGCGACTGCCTGATCTTCGACGGGATCCCGAGCGGCGCAAACTTCTACTTCGTGCACTCGTACTACCCCGACACGGCGGATCCGTCGCTGCGCATCGCGACCTGCACCTACGGGATCACCTTCCCGGCGGCCGTCGGGCGCGGCGCGCTGTTCGCCACGCAGTTCCACCCGGAGAAGAGCCAGCGCTGGGGACTCCGGCTCCTGGAGAACTTCGCCGCCTGCGTGAGGGACCGCCGCCGCGCGCCATGAGCTTCCTCGTGATCCCCGCCATTGATCTGAAGAACGGACGCTGCGTGCGTCTCGTGCGGGGCCGCGCCGAGGCCGAGACGATCTTCTCCGAGGACCCGGTAGCCCCGGCCCGCCAGTGGCAAGCGCAGGGCGCCCCGCGACTGCACGTGGTGGACCTGGACGGCGCCTGGGCGGGCGCGCCGGCGCAGACCGCCATCGTGCGGGCCATCATCAGCGCGCTCTCGATCCCCGTCCAGGTGGGCGGCGGCCTCCGTGACCGCTCCGCGGTGGAGCAGGTGCTCGGCGCCGGGGCCCGCTGGGCGGTGGTCGGCACGCGGGCGGCCCTCGATCCGACCTTTCTCGGGGAGATCTGCCGGGCGTGCGAGGACCGGATCATCGTGTCCGTGGACGCCTCGGACGGCAGGGTCGCCGTGGACGGCTGGACGCGGGTCCTCGATCTCGATGCCATCGCTCTCGCCCGCGACGCCGCCGCCGCCGGCGCGGCGGCCATCCTCTACACGGACATCGCGCGCGACGGCACCCAGGAAGGCCCCAACCTGTGGAGCACCGGGGCCGTGGCGAAGGCCGCCGGCATCCCCGTCCTCGCCTCCGGCGGCGTGTCCTGCCTGGACGACCTCCGCCAGCTCGCCGGCATCCCGGGCGTGGACGGGGCCATCGTCGGGCGTGCGCTGTACACCGGGGCCGTGGACCTGCGCCGCGCCTTGGCCGAAGTCGGCGGGTGAGGCCCGGACATGCTCTGCAAGCGGCTGATCCCGTGCCTCGACGTGCGAGACGGGCGCGTCGTCAAAGGCGTCCGCTTCGTGAACCTCAGGGACGCGGGCGATCCGGTCGAGGCCGCCCAGGCCTATGACCAGCAGGGCGCGGACGAGCTCGTCTTCCTCGACATCACCGCCTCGCACGAGGCGCGCGCGATCATGCTGGAGGTGGTGCGGCGCACGGCCGAGGGCATCTACATGCCGCTGACGGTGGGCGGTGGCGTCCGCACGCTCGGGGACATCCGGACCCTGCTGCGGGCAGGGGCCGACAAGGTGTCGCTCAACACGGCGGCGCTGGAGCGCCCCGCGCTCGTGCGGGACGCGGCGCGCGCCTTTGGGAGCCAGTGCATCGTGGTGGCGATCGACGCGAAGCGGGAGCCGGCGAGCAACGGCGCGCCCCCGCGGTGGGGGGTCTTCACCCATGGCGGACGGCGGCCGGCGGGGCGCGCCGCCCTGCGCTGGGCACGGGAGGTCGAGGGGCTCGGCGCCGGCGAGATCCTGCTCACGAGCATGGACCGCGACGGGACAGGCGACGGCTACGACCTCGAGCTGACGCGCGCGGTGTCCGAGGCCGTGTCGGTCCCCGTGATCGCCTCCGGCGGCGCGGGCACCCTCGCGCACCTCTACGACGGCGTGGCGGCGGGCCAGGCGGACGCGGTGCTCGTGGCCTCGATGTTCCACTTCGGGCGCTACACCATCGGGGAGGCCAAGGCGTATCTGAGGGAGCGCGGCGTCCCCGTGCGGATCGAGCCATGAGCGGCGATCTGGAGCTCACGTGGGACGCGGCCGGCCTCATCCCGGCCGTGGTGCAGGAGACGGACACGGGCGAGATCCTCATGGTCGCGTGGATGGATCGAGCGGCCCTGGGCAAGACGCTCGAGACGGGGCTCGGGCACTTCTGGTCGCGCTCCCGCCAGGCGCTGTGGCTCAAGGGAGAGACCTCCGGGCATCTCCAGCACGTGGACGGCGTCTACGCCGACTGCGACCGCGACACGCTGCTCCTCCAGGTCCACCAGGAGGGCGTCGCCTGCCACACGGGCGCCCGCTCGTGCTTCTTCACGCGGCTGTCGGGACCCGCGCCGGCACAGGGCGGCGCGGCGCGGCCCGGGCCGATGCTGCTCGAGGTGATCGAGCGCGTCATCCAGTCGCGCAAGGTGGAGCGCCCCGCCGGGTCCTATGTGGCGGGGCTCCTGGACCGGGGCGAGGCTCACGTCTGCCGGAAGATCGGGGAAGAGGCCACGGAGGTGGTGACCGCGGCCCTGGGGGGCGAGGGAGACGAGCGCGTGGTCTCGGAGATCGCCGACCTCTGGTTCCACTGCATGGTCCTCCTGGCGGGGCGCGGCATCCCGCTGCGCCGGGTGTTCGCCGAGCTTCACCGCCGCCACGGGAGGCGGCAGCCGGAAGCCGCCGGGCCGCGCTCCGGGGAATGAAGGCCCTCGCCGCTGCGTGCGCCCTGCTGCTCCTCGGGGGCTGCAGCGCCGACCGGATCGAGCGGGGCATGTTTCACTCGAGGAAGGGGTACGAGGTGAAGCTTCCGGCCGGCGCGTGGCTCGTGGCGCCTGGGGGGAAGGCGGATCTCGAGCTCAGACGGGAGGGCGCCGCGCCCGGCGGCATGCTGGCGGACGCGACGTGCGAGGGGCGCCCGCCGCGGCGCCCGCTCGGCGTGCTGGCGCGGCATCTCCTCTTCGGCCTCGCGGACCGGTCGGAGGCGGAGAGCCACGAGACCGTCGTCCAGGGACGGCCCGCGGTGCGGAGCCTGGTGCGCGGGCGGCTCGACGGCGCCCTCGTGGCGGTGGAGGCCGTGGTGGTGAAGGACGAGCGCTGCGTGTACGACTTCCTGTACGTGGCCCCGGCCGCCCACTTCGAGGCGGGGCGCGGCGACTTCCGGAGCTTCGTCGAGAGCTTCGCCGTCAGGCGGGAGCCATGACGCTCGGCGGGTATCTCCAGAAGCACGGGCGGGAGGCGGTGATCTGGTACGGGGGCCTCGGGCTCCTGAGCGCCCAGGTCGCCCGGAACCTCGTCCTGCCCCGCTCCTACCTCTACATCGTCGCCCGGGAGATCGACACCATCGGGATCCGGTCGGTGGCGGTGGCGCTCACGGCGGCGCTCTTTACCGGGATGGTCCTGGCGCTCCAGAGCGCGGTGAACATGGCGCGCTTCGGCGCCGAGAATTACGTGGGGCCTGTCGTGGCGCTGTCCATCCTGCGGGAGCTGGGACCCGTCCTGACGGCCATCCTCGTGGGGGGCAAGGTCGCCTCGGGCATCACGGCCGAGCTGGGCTCCATGCAGGTCACGGAGCAGATCGACGCGCTGCGCGCCATCGGCGTCAACTACATCAAGCGGCTCGTGGTGCCGCGCCTGATGGCCGCCGTGCTGGTGTTCCCGCTGGTGACCATCCTGGCCGACTTCGTCGGGATGCTCGGCGGCATGCTGATCGTCGTGTTCGAGCGCGACGTGGATCCGTACCTGTACTGGAACACCATCTCCTACTGGGTCGTGCTGAAGGACTTCCTGACAGGGCTCGTCAAGAGCGTGGTCTTCGGCGCCATCGTGACGCTGATCGGCTGCTACAACGGCCTCAACACGACGGGCGGGACGGAGGGGCTCGGGCGCTCGACGACGGCCACCGTGGTGCAGGTCGCCATGGGCGTCATCATCTCCGACTTCTTCCTGACGAAGCTCCTGCTGTTCCTCTTCTGGTGACGGCCATGAGCGTGCGCCCGTTGCCCGTGGAGATCCGGGAGGTGTGGAAGGCGTTCGAGCAGAAGCCGGTGCTCTGCGGGCTGAGCTTTGCCCTGGCGAAGGGCACGACGCTGGCGGTCATGGGCGGGAGCGGAGCCGGCAAGACCGTGCTCCTGCGGATCGTCGCCGGGCTCCTGCGACCCGACGCGGGCCAGGTGGCCCTCTTCGGCACGCGGATCGACCCCCTGCGGGAGGAGCAGATGCTGGCGCTCCGCCGGCGCACGGGGTTCGTGTTCCAGGGCGCGGCGCTGTTCGACTCGCTGTCGGTCTTCGAGAACGTGGCCTTCCCGCTGCGGGAGCACACGCGCATGACCCTGGGCGAGATCACCGACCGGGTGCACCGGTTCCTCGCCCTGGTGGGACTGCCCGGCACGGACGACCTGCTGCCGGCGGCCCTGTCCGGCGGCATGCGGAAGCGGGTGGGCATCGCGCGGGCCCTCGTCATGGAGCCGGAGGTGGTCTTCTTCGACGAGCCCACGGCGGGGCTGGACCCCACCAACGCGCGGCTCGTGGCCGAGCTGATCGCCGAGCTGCGCACCGGCGTCTGCGACACCGCCATCGTCGTGACCCACGACCTCGAGTTCGCGGAGATGGTGGCGGATCAGATGGCCATTCTCCACCAGGGGCGGTTCGCCGACATGGGGCCGCCTGCCGAGATCCGCCGCTCCGCCAGTGACGACGTGCAGCGGTTCCTGGCCGGCGAGCTCAGGGAGGACTGAGGCGATGGACGGCCGCCGCTACGCTCTCCAGCTGCGCATCGGCGCCTTCGTGGTGGTCTCGCTCGTCGTCTTCCTGGGCATCATCTACCTCCTCGGCGCCCAGGCGCGGTACTTCGAGCGGAAGTACGACCTCGTCGCCGAGTTCATCGAGGTGGGCGGCCTCATCGAGGGGGCCACCGTGAGGCTGGCGGGCGTGCAGATCGGCCGGGTGACGCACGTGGCGCTGGCCCCCCAGGCCGGCGGGAAGGTGCAGGTCACGCTCACGATCGCGCGGCGCTTCTCGGACCGCATCCGCAAGAACTCCGAGGCGCGGATCGTGACCCAGGGGCTCCTGGGAGACAAGCTCGTGGAGATCACCATGGGCGCTCCCGACTCCCCCCCGCTCAAGCCGGGCGAGGCGCTCCGGACCCGCGAGCCGGTGGAGGTGGGGCGCATGTTCGCCGAGGGCAGCGACACGCTCGCCGGGATCGGCAAGCTGGTGCTCTCGCTCCAGACGAGCCTGGACCGGCTGGGCCAGGCGGGGACCCTCGAGGACCTGGGCGCCACGGTCAAGTCCACGCGCCGCGTCGCGGAGCAGCTGGAAGGGCTCGGGCGAGACGGCGCCCTCGGTGACCTGGGCGCAGCGGCGCGCTCGGCCCGCCGGATCACCGAGCACGTGGAGAAGGGTGGCGGGTGGCTCCACGCGCTCATCTACGAAGAGCCCGAGACCCTCCGCCGGCTCAATGCCCTGCTGGCCTCCGCGCAGGAGATCCTGGCCCGGGCCGACAAGGGGGACAGCGCGGTCTCGCTGCTGCTCTCTCCGGAGAGCGGCCGCTCGGTGCGCGGGCTCCTGGCCGCCATGGACGCGCTCGGGCGCGGCGCCGAGAAGCTGGGGAGCGGCGAGGGCCTGCTCCCGACGCTCCTCTTCGACCCCCAGTACAAGCCGGTGGCGGACGACCTCCAGACGGTGGCCCGCAACTTCCGCGAGGTCTCGGAGCGCCTCGCCCGGGGGCAGGGGCTCCTCGCCGGCCTGCTCCGCGACCAGGGCGATGGCCCGCTGGATCAGGCGGCGGCCGACTTCCGCGTGGCCATGGCGAATCTCCGGAGCATCACCGACCGGCTCAAGGCCGGCGAGGGGACGCTGGGCGGCCTCCTCGAGGATCCCACCGTCTACGAGAACATCGCCGCGTTCCTCGAAGGGGCACAGCGCAGCTTCCTGTTGCGCGCGCTGATCCGGTCCACCATCCAGAGCGGCGAAGCGGCCGGGCCGCCGCGCGCCGGCGGGCGCTGATGGCCAGGGAGCGTTCGGTGTACCGTTGCCAGGAGTGCGGCTTCGCCGCCCCGAAGCCGGGCACCTGCCCGGACTGCGCCCGGCAGGGCGCGTACGTCGCGCTGGTGGAGGAGCGCACCGCGCCCGCGCGCGCCGCAGGCCCGCGGCTTCCGCCCGGCGGCCGGCCCCAGCGCCTCAGCGAGATCCGCGTCGAGGGCGGCGAGCGGACCCGGACGGGCATCGGGGAGCTGGACCGCGTGCTCGGCGGCGGCGTGGTCAAGGGCTCGCTGGTGCTGATCGGCGGGGACCCGGGGGTCGGCAAGAGCACGCTGTTGCTCCAGGCCAGCCGCGCGCTGGCCGAGCGTGGAGGCCCCGTGCTCTATGTCTCGGGCGAGGAGTCGGCCGGACAGATCAAGCTCCGCGCCGACCGCCTGGGCATCGCGGCCGACGGGCTCTACTTCCTGGCCGAGACCGATCTGGAGGTCATCGAGTCCCACGTGGCCGAGCTCAAGCCGCGCGTCCTGGTCGTGGACTCGATCCAGACGGCATTCCTGCCCGACCTCGAATCGGCGCCGGGGAGCGTGAGCCAGGTGAGAGAGTGCGGCGGTCGGCTCATGCTCTCGGCCAAGGCGAGGGGCGTGGCGACCTTCCTCGTGGGGCATGTCACGAAGGACGGCGCGATCGCCGGCCCGCGCGTCCTCGAGCACCTGGTGGACACGGTGCTGTACTTCGAGGGTGAGCGTCACCACGCCTACCGGGTGCTGCGGGCGGTGAAGAACCGCTTCGGGTCCACCAACGAGATCGGCGTCTTCGAGATGGCCGACGGCGGGCTCGCGGAGGTGAAGAACCCCTCGGGCTTCTTCCTCTCCGAGCGGCCGAAGGGCGCGCCCGGGTCCGTGATCGTCTCGAGCCTCGAGGGGACACGCCCGCTCCTCCTGGAGCTGCAGGCCCTCGTGACGCCCGCCAGCTTCGGCACGCCGCGCCGGACCGTGCTTGGCACCGACTACAACCGCGTCTGTCTGCTGCTGGCCGTGCTCGAGAAGCGGGTGGGCTTTCCGCTGCAGACCCAGGACGCCTTCGTCAACGTCGCCGGCGGCGGGCGGGTGTCGGAGCCCGCGGGGGACCTCGGCGTGGCCATCGCGGCGGCGTCGAGCTACCTGGACCGTCCCGTCCGCGGCGACCTGGTCGTGATCGGAGAGGTCGGGCTCACCGGCGAAGTGCGGGCGGTGTCGGCGCTGCCCGTGCGGCTCAAGGAGGCGGCCGCGCTTGGCTTCTCGGCGGCGGTGGTCCCGCAGAACAACCTGGCCGCGGGCCAGGCCTATCCGCTGGAGGTGCAGGGGGTCGGATCCGTGGAAGAGGCCGTCAAGGCGCTCCTCGGAGGGTGAGTCGAGCCATGACCATCGTCATCGCCCGCTTGCTGGTCCTCGCCGTGGCCACCGGGGCGGGGCTCGCGCTGGGGCCCGCGGTGGGGGTGCCGGAGCCCAGCCCGTGGCTGGCCGGGGCCGGGCTGCTCGCGGGCATCCTCGCCGTGATCCTCGAATGGCGCGGGCGGCAGGTCCCGGTGGAGCGGCTCTTCTGGGGCGCGACCGGGGGTGTCGTGGGGGTCCTCCTCGGGCTCGGCCTCGGGAGCGCATTCGGCGCCGTGGTCCCCGGGGCCGCGCCGCTCGGGCGCGGGCTCTTCGGCCTGCTGCTCGGCTACCTCGGCTGGGCCGTGGCGCTCGCCAAGGGGGAGGAGCTCGCGGGCGTGTCGGCCAGGCTCTTCCCCAAGGGCGCCTCGCAGAAGGGCGCCTGCAAGATCCTCGACACCTCGGTGATCATCGACGGTCGGGTGGCGGATGTGTGCGAGACCGGGTTCCTCGAGGGCACGCTGGTGGTGCCGCAATTCGTGCTGAGGGAGCTGCAGCAGATCGCCGATTCCACGGACGGGCTCAAGCGAAACCGGGGCAAGCGCGGCTTCGACATCCTGCAGCGGCTGCAGCGCAACCCCAAGGTGGCGGTCCTGATCCTGGATCGGGATTTCCCCCAGGCGCGCGAGGTGGACCGGAAGCTCATCGAGCTGGCCCGGGCGATGGACGGCACGGTGGTCACCAACGACTACAACCTGAACAAGGTCGCCGAGCTCTCGGGCGTGCCCGTGCTCAACATCAACGAGCTCGCGAACGCCCTCAAGCCGGCCGTGCTCCCCGGGGAGACGATGCACCTCTACGTGCTCAAGGAGGGCAAGGAGGCGGGACAGGGCGTGGCCTACCTGGACGACGGCACCATGGTGGTGGTTGACCACGGCCGCAAGCTCATCGGCCAGAGCGTGGACGCGACGGTGACGAGCGTGCTGCAGACCACGGCCGGCCGGATGATCTTCGCCCGGCCGGTGCCGACCGAGGAGTAGCCAGAGCGATGCGATCCCGCGGGCGTGGGCTCAGGGCGGTGGCCATCGTGCCGGCCGGGGGCACCGGCCTGCGCATGGGCGCGCGGGTGCCCAAGCAGTATCTCGCGCTGAGGGGTGTCCCGCTCCTGGTGCATACCCTGCGCGTGCTCGCGCGCGCGCGCGCCGTCGCCGGGATCGTCGTCGCCGCGCCCCGGGACAGTGTCCGGTCGACGGAGCGCCTGCTCCGGCGTCACGCGGTGCCGAAGGTGCTCCGGGTGGTGGCGGGCGGGGCCGAGCGGCAAGAGTCGGTGTGGCTCGGTCTGCAAGTGGTCCCGACCGGCCTCGAGTGGGTCGTGGTTCACGACGCGGTCCGCCCCTTCGTCGAGTCGGTCCTGGTCGAGCGTGTCCTGGCGGCGGCGGCGGTCCCCGGCGCGGCGACGTGCGGGCTCCCCGTGCGTGACACGGTGAAGAGGGTGCGCGAGTCGAGCGTCGAGGCCACGCTGGACAGGGAAGGGCTGTGGCTCGTCCAGACGCCGCAAGCCTTCAGGCGTCAGCTCCTGTGGGAGGCCCACGAGAAGGCGCGCCGGGACGGCTACTCGGGGACCGACGACGCCGTGCTCGTCGAGCGGCTGGGCGCCAGAGTCGCCATGGTGCCGGGCCTCCCGCAGAACCTGAAGATCACCACCCCCGCCGATCTAATCACCGCCAGGCTCTGGATGCGCGCCCCGATGAGCGCCGGAGGCGCGAAGAGGCCCGACCGCCACCCGATGTCTGTCAGATTCAAGCGACCGGAAGAGACCGCCGGAGGCGCGAAGAGGCCGAGGTCGACTGGACGCCCCGATGAGCCCGGCAGGGCGAAGAGGCCCGACCGCCACCCGATGTCTTCCAGATTCAAGCGTCCCGATGAGCCCGGCAGGGCGAAGAGGCCCGACCGCCACCCGATGTCTTCCGCATTCAAGCGTCCCGATGAGCCCGGCAGGGCGAAGAGGCCCGACCGCCACCCGATGTCTTCCAGATTCAAGCGTCCCAAATGACGCGGACGGGGCTCGGATTCGATCTTCATCCCATGGCGGACGGACGCCCGCTCGTCCTGGGAGGGATCACGGTGCCCGCCTCCCGGGGGCTCGGTGGACACTCGGACGCCGATGTCCTCACCCACGCCGTCTGCGAGGCCTTGCTCGGCGCCCTCGCGCTGGGCGACCTGGGCCGGCTCTTCCCGGACACCGACGAGCGTTATCGCGGGGTGTCGAGCCTCGTGCTGCTCCGGGGCGTGATGGACCTCGTGCGGGCCCGCGGCGGGAGCCTGGTCAACGTGGACGCCACGCTGATCTGCCAGGCCCCCCGCCTGGCGCCCTTCCTGCCCGACATGGTCAGGCAGCTGGCGGCGACGCTCGAGGTGGAGCCCGATCGCGTGAGCGTCAAGGCCAAGAGCCCCGAGCAGCTGGGCCTCCTCGGTCGCGAAGAGGGGATTGCCGCGCTGGCCGTCGCATCGGTGGCCGTGAGACCTCGGTAGAGGCCAGGAGGCAGGCGTGGGACTCAGGATCTTCAACTCGCTCACTCGGCGGAAAGAGGAGTTCACGCCGCTCACGCCGGGCGAGGTGCGGATGTACGTGTGCGGCGTCACCGTGTACGACATCTCGCATGTCGGACACGCCCGGAGCGCCCTGGTCTTCGACGTGATCCGGCGCTACCTGCGCTTCAAGGGCTACCGGGTGCAGTTCGTCAAGAACTTCACCGACGTGGATGACAAGATCATCAAGCGGGCCGTCCAGGAGGGCGTGTCCTCCCAGGAGATCTCCGAGCGGTACATCGCCGAGTACCGGGCCGACATGGCCTCGCTCGGCGTGCTGCCCGGGGACGTGGAGCCGAAGGCGACCGAGCACATCCCCCAGATGATCGCGCTGATCGGGCGGCTCGTGGCCGGGGGGCTGGCGTACGCCATGGACGGAGACGTCTACTTCGAGGTCCGGCGCTTCCCGGCCTACGGGCGGCTCTCGCGGAAGAACCTCGAGGAGCTCCTCGCCGGCGCCCGCGTGGAGATCGATGACCGCAAGCGGGACCCGCGAGACTTCGCGCTCTGGAAATCAGCCAAGCCGGGCGAGCCCTCGTGGCCGAGCCCGTGGGGCCCCGGGCGACCCGGGTGGCACATCGAGTGCTCCGCCATGTCCATGCAGTACCTGGGGGAGTCCTTCGACATCCACGGGGGCGGCGAGGATCTCATCTTTCCGCATCACGAGTGCGAGATCGCGCAGGCCGAGGGAGCCAGCGGGAAACGCTTCGTCCGCTACTGGATCCACAACGGCTTCGTGAACTTCGGCGACGAGAAGATGTCCAAGTCGCTCGGCAACACGCTCACCATCAGGGACCTGGTGGGTCGCCACGATGCGGAGGCGATGCGCCTGTATCTGCTCGGCGCACACTACCGTCACCCGCTCGAGTTCAGCGACGAGCGCATCGACGAGGCGGCGCGGGCGATCGAGCGGCTGCGCGGCCTCGTCGTGGAAGCGGACCGGCTCGCCGCCCGGGGGACGCCTCCGCCAGGTCCCGACCTCGGCCTCTTCGAGGATGTCGCCCAGCATCGCGCGCGCTTCGAGGCGGCCCTGGACGACGACTTCAACACGCCGCAGGCGCTCGGCGCCCTCTTCGACCTCGGCCGGCGGCTGCAGACGGCGCGGACCGACCTGTCCGAGGGCCGCGCCGGCGCCGGAGCGTTCCTCGTGGGCGTGGGGGAACTGGTGACGCTGGGCCGGGTGCTGGGGCTCCTCGAGGGAAAGGCTCAGGCGGCCCCGGACCTCGAGCCCCGGGTCAAGGCGCGCATCGAATCGCTCGTCTGGCTGCGCCAGGAGGCCCGAAAGGCGCGCGATTTCGCCGAGGCCGACCGCCTGCGGGCGGAGCTGGACCGGATGGGGGTGGTGGTGGAGGACGCCCGCGACGGCACCACGTGGAAGCTCAGGCGGTGACCACTCGAGAGCCGGTGCCGCTCTTCGGACGCAATCCCGTGCTCGAGCTGCTGCGGGCCGAGGGCCGGCGGGTGGAGGAGATCGCCATCCTGGCGGCGGGGCGCGGCCCCGCGCTGCAGGATCTCCTGGCGCTCGCGCGGAGCCGGAACGTCAGGGTCTCCTACCGCACGCGGGATCAGCTCACGGCGATGGCCGGGACCCCTCACCATCAGGGTGTCGTGGCGCGGGTCGCCGAGGCGAGTTACGCCAGCCTGGGGGAGGTGCTGTCGATTCCCGCCGCCCGGGGCGAACCCGCGTTCTTCCTGGTGCTGGATCGGGTCCAGGATCCGCGCAACCTCGGTGCGGTGCTCAGGACCGCCGAGGCCACGGGGGTGCACGGTCTGATCCTCCCGAGACATCAGTCGGTGGGCCTCACGCCGGCAGTGGCCAAGTCGGCCATGGGTGCGGTGGAGCATCTGGCTGTGGCGAGGGAGACGAACATCGTCCAGGTGCTCGAGACCCTCAAGAAGGAGTCCCTGTGGGTGATGGGGGCTGCCGAGCAAGGCGGGAAGGTGCCCTGGAGCGTGGACCTGGCCGTGCCGCTCTGCCTGGTGCTCGGGGGCGAAGGGGAGGGGCTCCGGCCGCTGGTGGCGCGGAGCTGCGACGATCTCCTCACGCTGCCGATGAGGGGGAAGATCGGCTCGCTGAACGTCTCCGCCGCCGCCGCGGCTCTGTGTTATGAGGTGCTGCGCCAGCGGAGCCTCAGATCGGGAAAAAGCGCTTGACTTCTCATATCCTGGAAACTAAAGTGAAGTTTTGCGACTGCTGGCGTAGCTCAGGGGAAGAGCAACTGCCTTGTAAGCAGTGGGTCGGGGGTTCAAATCCTCCCGCCAGCGCCAGCATTTCCGGGGAGTTACCGTTCCGGGGAACGAGCGGGGAGATACCCAAGTGGCCAAAGGGGGCAGACTGTAAATCTGCTGGCGCACGCCTTCGGGGGTTCAAATCCTCCTCTCCCCACCAGTTTCTCGCGGGCGCCGGGAAGCGCGCCGAACGGGCAGGCGGGAATAGCTCAGCGGTAGAGCGCCAGCCTTCCAAGCTGGGGGTCGCGGGTTCGAATCCCGTTTCCCGCTCCATCGGCGCTCCGGCGGCGCGAGGCATGACCAGGGTCAGCATTCGGGCCCATGTAGCTCAGTCGGTAGAGCGCGTCCTTGGTAAGGACGAGGTCTCCGGTTCAAGCCCGGACATGGGCTCCACTTAATACGGCCACTTCAGCGCGGCAGCACCTGGAGGAGGAAGCTCCGATGGCCAAGGCGAAGTTCGATCGGTCGAAGCCGCACGTGAACATTGGGACGATTGGGCACATTGATCACGGGAAGACGACGCTGACCTCTGCGATCACGAAGGTGCTGCACACGAAGTACAGTGGGGTGGCGGTGCGGGACTTTGGG
>Ga0209212_1002486_pt1 | contig 25992 bp, 24 predicted proteins | sample RifGroC2_FD_183996 | JGI IMG/M metagenome (GOLD analysis project Ga0209212, IMG submission 183996) | Groundwater microbial communities from Rifle, Colorado, USA - Groundwater C2 (SPAdes) (version 2) | ecosystem: Environmental > Aquatic > Deep subsurface > Groundwater | place: Rifle, Colorado... | reverse complement strand
CGTCAGGTCACCGTCAGCGCCAATCTCGACCGGCTGCCGGTCGGGACGGCGGCCAAGTATGTCGAGGAAGCTTCCAAAAAAATCAACATGCCTCCGGGCTATTACATCAACTTGTCGGGTGAGGCGGAAGACATGGCCGAATCGTTCGGCTACATGGGTGAATCGCTGCTGCTGGCGGTGCTCTTCGTCTACCTGATCCTGGCCGCCCAGTTCGAATCCTTCTTTGAACCGCTCGCCATCATGCTCTCCCTGCCCCTCTCTATCGTCGGCATGGCCGGGATGCTTAAACTGACCGGCGACACGATCAATATCATGTCGCTGATCGGCCTGATCATGCTCATGGGGCTGGTGACCAAGAATGCCATCCTGCTGGTTGATTACGCCAAGGTACTGCAGCGCCGTGACGGCATGGCACGTCGGGAGGCCGTCATTCTGGCCGGCCGTACCCGATTGCGCCCGATCATTATGACCACGCTGGCGATGATCTTCGGCATGATGCCGCTCTTCCTGGCCATCGGCGCCGGTGCCGAAGGACGCGCTCCCATGGCCCGCGCCGTGGTTGGCGGGCTCCTGACCTCCACCCTGTTGACCCTGCTGGTGGTGCCGGTCATGTACACGCTGATGGACGACTTCGGGAGCTGGCTGAAGCGGAAGTGGAAAGGGAAAACTGCAGTGGAAAAAGTTTCAAAGGTTGTAGATGCCATCTCGTCGGTACCTACTGATTGAACACGTGTTTTTTAGATTCCTTTGGTGGCAACAGCTTTGCCTCTTCATGGCGCTTCGGCGGCTATGTCAAAACCGTCAGTGCCTACCATGGCCATGAGATGGTCGAGGTGCTGAATCAGGTAGAACGGGCGGCTTTTGATGGCCTGTATGCAGTCGGTTTTGTTGCCTATGAAGCCGCTTCAGCACTAAACCCTGATCTCCCTTCTGTGCCGCCTGTTGACGGGTTGCCGCTGGCATGGTTTGCCCTCTATCGGGAGCGGTACGCTGTTGGTTCTGGGGAGGGGGGCACCGCTTCTGTTGCTGCTGTTGCGCTTGATCCGGTGAAAGAGCTCGAAGAGTATGCCGGTGACGTTGAACGTATCCGCAGCTACATCGCCGCTGGTGATTGTTATCAGGTCAATCATACCTTTCCGCTGCGAGGATACCTCAAGGGGGATTTGAGCACGCTGTACTCACGGATGGGCGCCGCGCAACGGGCACCGTTCTGTGCATATCTGGATACAGGGCGATTCAAGATTCTCTCGGCATCGCCGGAGCTGTTCTTTGCGGTGAAGAAAGGCGTCATTACCACCCGTCCGATGAAGGGGACCGCCCGCCGCGGCCGCTGGCTGGCCGAAGATCGCGATGCTGTTGAACAGTTGAGGAACAGCCCCAAGGAGCGGGCCGAAAATCTGATGATCGTGGACCTGTTGCGCAACGATCTCGGCATGGTGGCGGAAACCGGTTCCGTGACGGTAGATGCCCTGTTCGAGGTGGAAACGTATCCGACGGTCCACCAGATGACCTCCACGGTGTCGGCGCATCTGCGCACCGGAACAGGTCTGACGGATATTTTCCGGGCTCTGTTTCCGTGCGGTTCGGTGACCGGTGCCCCCAAACGGCGCAGCATGGAAATAATCGCCGAACTTGAAAAATCGCCGCGTGGAGTGTACTGCGGGGCGATCGGATGCGTCGCTCCGGGCGGGGAGGCACTCTTTTCCGTGGCGATCCGCACCCTGCTGCACGATACGCAGACGGATAGCGTCACGATGGGGGTTGGCAGTGCCGTTACCTGGGATTCGGAGGCGGCAGCCGAATACTCCGAGTGTCTGGGTAAAGGGGTATTTGTCAATCAGCAGCTCTCCTCCTTTCAGTTGATCGAATCGCTTCGGCTGGAACATGGTGCATATACGCTGCTGGAGAGACATCTGGACCGGCTGACCGCTTCGGCTGGGTATTTCGGATTTTGCTGTGATTTGACACAACTGCGCAAGGGGCTGGCGGATCATGCTTCGCGCATGTCCGGGCTGTGTAAGGTTCGCCTGCTTCTGGCGGCAGATGGTTCTTTTGACGTATCCTCGGAAGCGCTTGCGGAGAATCAGGAGGCACTGCGCGTCGCGGTCAGCCCGGTCAGGGTTTCTTCCGGTGATTGCCTGCGCTATCACAAAACAACCCGTCGTGAGCTTCTTGATACTGCCCGTTCAGACAGCACTGCTTGTGACGAGGTGCTGTTCCTCAACGAATATGGCCAGGTTACCGAAGGGAGCTATCATTCTCTGGTGGTGAAGCTGGATGGAAAGCTTGTCACGCCCCCTCTTTCCTGCGGTCTGCTCCCCGGTGTGCTGCGGGCGGAATTGCTTGAACATGGTACACTATCCGAACAGGTGCTCTATCCCGACGATCTTGAACGGGCTGAAGAGCTGTGGCTGATTAACTCTGTGCGCGGCTGGCGCCCAGCAATCCTTGAGAAAAAGGAGTTAAAATCATGAAGAACTTACTGAAGATGGTGATTGTGCTGGTTGTCTCATGTGGTTTGGCCGGATGCTTTCAGGTTGATCAGGTGGTAACTCTCTCGCCTAATGGCAGTGGTACGCTGGAGGAAACCTTTATGATCAGCCGCAAGATTGCCGAATCCATGGCAGCCCTGACCGGTGGCATGGGTGAGCAGCCGGGAGCCGAGGGGGCCGACAAAGCCCCGAAAAAAGAGCAGAGTTTTTTCAAGGATGATGAAATCAGGAAGCGGGCTGAAAACTTCGGCACAGATGTCCGTTTCGTTAAAATGGAGCGTTTGTCCAATAAACAGTTCGAGGGGTACAAGGCGCTCTATTCGTTCAAAAATATCAATACGTTGCGACTCGATCAGAGTAACCCGGGAATGCCGGGTCAGGCCGGGCAGGCGGGTGAAGCGACGCCGAAAGGTACCGCGTTCATCTTTACGCCCGGTAAAACTGCCACGTTGGTGGTGAAGCAGCATAAGAAGGCAAACACCGAAGGAGATGCTCCCGGAGTGGTTTCTCCAGTCAAGGAAACGAGTGCTGAAGAACTGGCAATGGTGCGACAGATGTTTGACGGCCTGCGCGTTTCGACAACCCTGATTATTAAGGGGAAAATCCTGGATTCCAACGCCACGCACAGAAGCGGTTCGACAATAACCATGGCGGAAGTTGATTTTGGCAAGATTCTTGACAAACCGGATGTCCTGGCAAAAATGGCGGCGGTGCAGCCGGGAGACCAGGCCGCAGCCATGGAAATGATCAAGAATCTTCCCGGCATGAAGGTCGATATGAACGATGAACTGCGGGTCAGTTTCCGGTAATGAATAAAAACGGGCAGTTTTCATCAGGAGGATAGAGTTGTGTTTAAAAAAGTATTGCTGCTGATAGTGATGTTATTGCCTGCTGTCGCCGGGGCCAAGACCCTTACGCTGGATCAGGCTATCTCGATAGCGATGGAAAAGAACCGCGACATCGAAAAGGCCCGCGAATACGCAAACTATGTTCAAGGGAAATATGTAGAGGAGCGAGCGGCCGCGCTGCCGCAATTGTCACTTAACGGTTCAGCGGTATTTTCAAAGGATGACAGCGGGGCGAGCAGCGGAACGACGCAGCGTCTGTTTGGCCGTGCGGTAGATGTGACGCTCTCTCAGCCGCTCTATACCTGGGGTAAGCTTAATGCCGCCATACGTGCTGCCGAGGTTGGTCTGAAAACCGCCGATGAACAGCTGCGGCTGTACCGTCAGGCGGCGTATCGTGATGTTGTTGCGGCGTATCTTGATATTCAGCTGGCGCGGGAATTATCCCGGTTGGCGCAGGAAAATCGCTCTCAAAAGCAGCGGCTGCTGGATGAAGCAAAGCACAAGTTCAGCGCCGGTGTTGCCACCGATTATGATTTGCTGGCAGCCGAAGTGTCGGCAGAAAATACACTGCCGGAAGTGATCCGCTCTGAAAATAGCGTTCGCATGGCTCGGGAGCAGCTCCGTTTTCTCCTTGCCATGGAAAACGAAGAGGTCGATGTGGCCGGAAACCTCGAAGCACCTGCGGATGATCGCTCGCTTCCCGCCGGTTACGACGAGGCCATGAAGATTGCCGGAAAGTGTCGTCCGGAGCTTGCTGATCTGCGTCTGCGTATTGGCATCTTTGGCGAACTGGTGACTATCGTTGATGCGGACAATAAACCGCGTCTGGACCTGAAGGCGGGAGCAGGTTGGCACTGGGCAAGTTTGAATGATCCCGGTCCGGCCCGCGATATGGACGGGGCGGCATGGAATGCCGGTCTGTACATGACCTTCCCGTTTTTTGACGGGTTCCGGGCAAACGGCAAGGTAGCCCAGGCCAGAAGCGACCTGCGCACAAAGCAGATCGAAGAGACCAAACTGCTTGATGCGATAGCTCTTGAAGTCCGTCAGGCGGAATACTCATACCGCGAAGCAGCTGAGATATTCAAAGCGATCTCCGGCACGGTTAAACAGGCCGAACGGCTGGTCCAGATGGCGGAAAAGGGGTATGAATTCGGCGTGAAAATCAGGCTTGAAGTTGATGATGCCCAGCTGAACCTGCTCCAGGCAAAGAGCAATCTGGCAAAGGCCCAGCGCGATTTCCGCGTGGCGCAAGTCAATTATCTCTGGTCAATGGGGGTTGTGGGAGAGTAGCTTCGGAACGAGTAGTTACAATCCTTTTGACTCATTAGAGACTGCGTGGTACTTTGCACCTTTATTCCCCCTGATGGAGAAACCAATGAGCATTGTTGTTGTCGGTACGGTTGCATTTGACACCGTTGAAACCCCTTTCGGACGAGGAGAGAATGTCCTTGGCGGTTCTGCCACCTATTTTTCCACGTCTGCCAGCTTTTTTACCGATGTATCCCTGGTTGCGGTTGTCGGAGAGGACTTTCCGGATGAGCATGTCTCGTTTCTTCAGGGGCGTAACATCGACACTGCCGGATTGCAGCGTATTCCCGGCAAGACGTTTCACTGGAGCGGCCGGTATGGGTATGATCTGAACGAGGCCCAGACGCTTGATACCCAGTTGAACGTATTGATGGATTTTCAGCCGGAACTGCCGGAATCCTACCGCGATGCGGAGTATCTGTTTCTTGCCAACATTGACCCCGACCTGCAGATGCAGGTGCTGGAGCAGGTGAGGAAGCCAAAACTGGTGGCATGCGATACCATGAACTTCTGGATCTCGTCCAAGCCGGAAGCCTTGAAAAAGGTGCTTCAAAAGGTTGATATTGTTGTTATCAACGAAGGTGAAGCACGGCAGTTTACCGGGGAGGCCAACCTTGTCAAGGCTGCCCGGCAGATTATCGCCCTCGGCTGCAAACGCCTGGTTGTCAAACGGGGCGAGTACGGCGTGCTGATGTTTACCGCCGATACGGTCTTTGCCGCACCTGCGTACCCGCTGGAAGAGGTGTTCGATCCGACCGGCGCGGGGGATACGTTTGCCGGCGGTTTTATGGGTTATCTGGCCAATACGGGGGATCTGACGGAAGAGGGTATTCGTCAGGCGATTATTTTCGGCAGTGTCATGGCATCTTTCAACGTGGAGGACTTCAGTCTTAATCGTATGAAACGCCTGGAGTACAAAGAGATACAAGCCCGTTTCAGCAACTTTAAAGCCCTGACCAGCTTCAGGGACGTTTCACTTTGAGCAGGGACTGTACGCGAGGGTTTGAGAACATGCCTGTCATGAATAACGTATTCAAGCCAGCAGCTGTAATGTTCATGGCACTGGTTATTTCCGGTTGTTTTTCCAGCCGTGGGCAAAATCTGAAGCCGGATCCGACAGCTTATCACTATCAGATGGGGCTTTCCTATCTTGGAGAACGTAACTTTTCTTCAGCGCTGTTTGACCTGACGGAAGCCGAGAAACTTGATCCTGAGAACGCTGACGTTCTGTATAATCTTGGCAAGGCTTTCGTCGGGAAAAAGCGTCCTGATCTTGCCGAAGCAAAATTTTTGAAAGCCATTTCGCTGAAACCGAACTTTTCCGTCGCCCGCAATGACCTGGGTGTTGCTTACCTCGAATTGAAGCGTTGGGACAGTGCCATTCAGCAGTTTAAAATCGTTAAGGACGACCTGTTTTACGATAACAACGAAAATGCCTGTATAAATCTGGGGCTGGCCTATCTGGGAAAAGGAGACTATCCCAAGGCTTTGGAAGAGTTGCAGGCGGTTGCAGCGCAGAATCAGTTTAATCCGATTGTGCGGCTTTATCTGGGACGGGTCTGGTTTGCCATGGACAAGAGCGAGCAGGCGATTGTTGAATATACCAAGGCGCTGGCAATTTATAAGGATTATGGCGCTGCCTATTTTTACCTGGGGCAGGCTCAGCTTAAATTGAACAGAATAGATGCTGCACGCGCTTCATTCAAAGAGACTGTACGCATCATTCCCGACAGCGACCCCGGCCGCGCTGCACTTGGTTACCTGGAGCTTCTCAAGTGAGTCATGTCAGAGTTCCAGAACAGCTCCCATCAGCAACGGAGTCTGCCGGTAGTTCACCCGGAGCAATTCTGCGTCGTTGCCGGGAGTTCCATGGACTTACCCTTGAAGAAGCTTCTGAAACCACTAAAATAGGTATTTCACATCTGAAAGCGCTTGAAGACGACCTGATTCGGGAATTTGCCAATCAGGCGTATCTCAAGGGCTTTCTTCGTATTTATGCCACCTATCTTGGCCTGAATTCTGACGATATTGCCCGGATGTATGACAAGCTCTTTGGAGTTCAGGGAGAGAGTAAGGAGCCTGTTCGCGTACCGGTTACCTCGTCACGTCCAGAGCGCCGCCTGATCTCGCTGAAAAAATTGCTGTTTCCGGCGGTGCTGTTGGCCGTAATCCTGATTACGGCCACGTTCTTTAAACCGGCTCCGGCACCGGTCGTCCGCCCACCGATTCCGCTTGCTGTCGTTGCTCCGATAGTGCAAAACCCTGCCGTTCAGGCGGTACTTAGCTCCGTACAAGCTAAAAAAACTGATCAGGAGAGTGTCCCCAAGAAGGTGGAAAAGCGAGCTGAGGAACCGTCTTTCGTTGAAAGTGTGGTTTTGCCAAAGAGCCCGGCTGATACGGCTAAGGGTTTTATCCTGAAAATCAAGGTTACGCAGAATGGAACTCTGGCTGCCACTGTTGACGGTTCTGACGTGCAGCAGTACGAACTTACCAGCGGTGATATTATTGAGTGGAAGGCTGAAAAAAAAGTAACTCTTGAATTAAGCAATGCCGGCGGCGTTGACGTGGAATTGAACGGCAAGCCATATAAACCGCTCGGTCCCCCCGGCAAGTCTGCCTATGTTGAGCTTGATGCTGACGGAATCAAGCAGTAACTGCTCTTACGCATCTTTTCCGCATTCGAAGCATTCCAGCTACAATCCCCTACAAAAAATATTTTCGACGTATTGACAGTTAGCTGCTCCATGCTAGACTACCTTTACTTAGAGCCGAGCAGGAGAAGCTGAGTGGAACAGGGAAATAAAAGGATACTGGTAGTTGATGATGAGGAAAACGCCCGGGTGGCGCTCTCCAAAATCCTCACCCATGAGGGGTATGAGGTTTCGTCTGCGGGCAACGGGGTGGAAGCTCTTAATTATCTGCGCAGCAAGGAAGTGGAACTGATCATTACCGATCTTAATATGCCGGAGATGAACGGCTTGATGTTTTTGCGTGAGCTTAACCGCAGTCATCCGGCGAGCAACGTTATCATGATTACCGCTTATGGTGAAGTTGAGTCGTATCTGGAGGCGATGACGCTTGGAGCTTTCGAATACATTAATAAACCTGTCAAATATGAAGACCTCAAAAAGGTGATTAACAAAATTTTCAAGACCGTCTGACCGGCAGGTGGTATAGTTAGTTAGAGGTTGCAGTAACGCGCGCATCCAGTTTGTCAGAGGTTTGGAGGAATGCCATGAAACCGTTTACAAAGATTCTGACCGCCGTTGATTTTTCTGAAAACTCCGAGTGTGCTTTTGATTATGCGCTTACGCTGGCGACTCAATTCAACGCAGAGTTGACGATTATTCATGTCATTAATGAACCGGTTGACCTGCGTGGTTTCTATGTCCCGCATATCTCTTTTGAACAGCTGGAAAAAGAGATCGAGGAAGGCGCAGCCAAGATGATGGAGGCGTTCTGTGCAGAAAAACTAGGGGCCTTTAAAAATTACACAACAGCTATTGTGACCGGTATTCCCTACGATGAGATAACTGCCACGGCTTCACGGATTGATGCCTCCTTGATTGTGCTTGGTACCCATGGCAGAACCGGTCTTGACCATATCCTTTTCGGCAGTACGGCGGAGCGGGTTGTGCGTTCGGCAAACTGCCCGGTTCTTACCGTCAGACTCCCGGCAGTCGCACGTTGAGACCTGTGGGAATCTTGAAAAGAGATCTTTTGCCATGCTGACGGAGTCGGCCCTGCCCGAAAAAAGAGCCTCTGTCGTTATTATCGATGACGATAAAAACATCCTCGAACTCACCTCTCTGATCCTATCAAAGAACGGTTTTCTCACCTATAGTGCCGCTCGCGCCAGTGAGGGCTTTGACCTTATTGCCCATCACGCTCCGGAATTGGTCCTGCTCGATTATATGATGCCGGAGATGGATGGCCTTTCCGCCCTGCAGCGGATAAAAACCCACTTTCCCGATACCTATGTTGTTATGCTTACCGGAAAAGGGAGTGAAGAAGTTGCCGTTGAATTAATGAAAAACGGCGCTTCCGAATATATCCTCAAGCCGTTCAATAACCGCAATCTGGTCGAGAGGCTCGGAAATGTACTGAGGATCCGGGAAATCGAACTTCATAACCACGAACTGCAAAAACAGCAGGAACATCTGCTGTCTGAAATTGAACAATGGAATCTGGAGCTGCAGAAAAGGGTGCATGAAAAATCCGAGGCGCTTCATAATGCCCAGGAAGAGATCGTCCAGTCGGAAAAACTGGCTGCAATGGGGTATCTCTCCGCCGGGATGGCCCATGAAATCCGCAACCCGCTCAATTCGATTTCCCTGTTTATCCAGCTGATGCGTCAGACCACAACTGAACCGGATCAACTGGAGTATCAGGCGAAAATCCTCAAAGAAGTTGAACGGATAGATGTTATCATCCGAAGATTGCTTGATGCTTCCCGCCGGGCTCGCGTAATCTCGTCCAATGTTCAGATCAATCAGGTTATCGATAATGCAATTGAATCGTTTTCGCCCCAGATTGAAACAAAAAAAATTCAGGTGGATCGGCAGTACCATTGTATTCCCTCACCAATTACCGCCGATCCGGACGAGTTGGAGCAGATTTTCACCAACCTGTTTCTCAATGCAATGGATGCGATGAGTGGTGGCGGTAGGCTCACGATTGAGCTTTTTGAAAAGAACAGCCGGGTCATTGTCCGGGTTGGTGATAGCGGTGCCGGCATTGCGGAAGATGTTCTCCCCAGCATTTTCGAACCCTTTTTCAGCACAAAAAATCGTGGCACCGGAATGGGGTTGCCCGTTGCCCAGCGGATTGCCCGTATGTACGAGGGAAACATGGAGGTCGAATCCTCGACGCCGGAAGGAACGACATTCAGGCTGGAGTTTCCCGTCAGCAGATAACACATTCTCCCTTTCTTTTTACGCCTGAGGTGGTGTAGTATGCCCAGGCTGTCAACGACCATTCCGGTGTAACCGCCATGACCGAATCGCCCAGAAAAGTTCTTATTATTGATGATGATCCGTTTTTCCTGAAAGTACTGACCGATAATTTCAGTGACAATGGATTTACCGTATTCAGTGCCAATGACGGTATTGAAGGGGTAAAGGCATATCTTGAAACATTGCCTGACGTTGTTATTTCCGATCTTGTCATGCCGCGTATGGGGGGAGTCAGCACCTGTATGGAAATCGGCCGTCTGGCAGGAGATAAACCACCCGTAATTGTCCTGTTGACATCCATGTTTCAGGAAACACCGCATGAGCACGACGCTCCGGAAATGGGCGCCAAGGTTCATATTCCCAAGTCTACCCGTCCCGTGGATATTGTCATCATCGTAGAACAGCTCCTGGATCGCTTCAAGTATCAGTAAACGAAAACATGCCATTTATTTACCGTAACCTCTCCCTCACCCCATCAGAGCGCGAAGAAACGCTGCCGGCAGTGCTGGCGGCCAAATTTTCCGTACCGGTCGCATCCCTGCGTGATGTCCGTATCATTCGCAAGGGGGTGGATGCCCGCAAAAAACCGCATATCAAGTTGATCTACACGCTTTCCTTTTCTGCCGATGATACCGTTCGTCCGCTCCTGTTGAACAATCCTGCATTGGAATGGCAGGATGAAAACGCGCCGGTGCCTCCGGTAAAAATACGGTCGGCAGCGCGTATTATTATTGTGGGGAGCGGCCCTGCCGGGCTTTTTGCCGCACTGCGGCTGGCTGAGTACGGACTTACGGCGACGATCATTGAGCGTGGAGAGCCTGTGGAACAGCGGGCGCTGTCGGTGCAGCGCTTCTGGAGCGAGGGTATTCTCAACCCCGAATCAAATGTGCAGTTCGGTGAGGGGGGGGCCGGAACATTTTCCGACGGCAAGTTGACCTGCCGTTCAAAAGATCCTCTGGTGCCGTGGGTATTGGAAAAGCTCGCGCTCTTTGGTGCCCAGCCGGAGGTGCGTTATCTTGCCAAGCCGCATATCGGTACCGACCTGTTAAGAACGGTGATCAGCGCCATCCGCCGGGAGCTTCTGGAAAAAGGGTTTTCAATCCGCTTCGGCTGCCGTATGACCAACCTCACTATCAGGGATGGCCGTATCGCAGCTGTGACCCTGAATGACGCGGAGGAAATGCCGTGCGATCATGTGATTCTGGCCACGGGGCATAGCGCTCGTGATACGTTTGAGCTCCTTGAGCGTTTGCACGTGCCGCTGCAGCGAAAGCCGTTTGCCATGGGGCTCAGGGTTGAACATCCGCAGGACTTGATAAACCGGATCCAGTACGGCAGTCAGAAACAGCCCAACCTGCCGGTGGCCGACTACGCTGTCGCCTGGAATAACAGTACCAGCGGGAGAAGCGCCTATTCCTTCTGTATGTGTCCCGGGGGCGTTGTTGTTGGAGGTGCTTCCGAAGCGGGTGGAGTCGTTACCAATGGCATGAGCGGGCAATGGCGCAATTCTCCTTATGCCAACAGCGCTCTGGTCGTTAATGTGCGGGAAGACGATTTTGAAGGTCCGGGACCGTTGGCCGGAGTCAGGCTGCAACGCCGGTGGGAGCAGCGGGCGTTTGAACAGGGTGGTGGCGGCTATCGGGCACCGGCCCAGAATCTGCTTGATTTCATGCGGCTTCCCGGTAAGGGCCCCGTCAGGACGAGCTATCGTCCCGGCATCCGTGAGACGGAGCTGGATTCCGTGTTGCCGTCATTTATCATTGATACCCTGCGTGAAGGAATTACTGATTTCGGGCGTAAACTGAAAGGATTTGTAACTGCTGAGGCGACGCTGATCGGGATCGAATCACGCACCTCATCTCCGGTGCGTGTCCTGCGCGATGACTGTTTTGAATCCGTCGGTGTCAAATGCTTGTATCCTGCCGGTGAAGGCGCCGGTTATGCCGGTGGCATCATGAGCTCCGCGGTAGACGGCATCAGAATTGCCGACAGTATTGCGGCGCGACTGACCACGCATTAACTCTTCTTTTCCTGTTGGTGGATAAATCTGCTGTAACCCTGATCTGTCCCCTTTATGTGGCAAATGAGCCAATCTACCAAGAAATCCAGAATCTGCCTGCCCATTTCGTGGCCATCAATGTAATTGACCTGTATCTCCTGCAAGCGCAAGACAAACTGGTCATGCTCCTTGCGATGAGCTTCAAGGCCGGGATAATTGCAGGAGAGCATCAGCCGTTCTTCCGCGGTGAAGTGCTCCGTCACGTAGGTGATCAGCTTCCAGATAATTTCTCCGACAGCCTCTGACCCATCTCCCTTCTTGATAGCTTCATTAAGAGTATCGATCCAGCCAAAAAGAGCTTTGTGCTGCTCGTCAATGACCGGGATACCGAGCGCAATACTGTCGTCCCATGTGGAAATTGTCATGTTTGTGTACCTCAGTTGAGTAGTTTGACTGTGTCAGGGCTTGGGCATATTCAGTTTCAGATCAAGTTCCCGCACGGATCCCTGTGTTGAAAGCGGTAGTTCGAACTTGGCGGCATCGCCGATAACAACCAGTTTAAAGGCATCCGGGTGCAGATAGGTGCGAGCCGCTTTCAGTATATCCATTTTTGTAACTTTGGCAATATTGTCGCGGTATTGCTCCAGATAGCCGTCCGGGTAGCCATAGTATTCGAGCCGGGCCCGCTGGGTGACAATTGAAGCGGGACTGGTGAAGCCGAACATGAACGAGTTGATCATGTACTCCCGGGCCGCATTCAGTTCCGTGTCGCTGACCGGTTCTTTTGTCATGCCTGCGATGATCTTTTTCATCAGGTTAATCGCTTTAACGGTGGATTCCGCCTTGGTCTCCGTCTCGGCAACAAAACTGCCGGTAAAGCGGCGGCCGATGTCAAAGTGGCTGCCGACATTGTAGGCAAGCCCCTGGTTGGTGCGGATTTCCATGGTCAGGCGCGACGTAAAGCTCCCCCCCAGGATATAGTCCAGAAGACGCACGGCGTAGATGTCGGGAGAGTCCTTGCTCAGCCCCAGATGCCCCATGCGGATGACGGTCTGGTTGACGTCCTTTTTACCGTAGAGCACTTCACCTTGAAGGCGCTGTTGCGGCTGCGGCACTTCGGGCAGGGCAAGAGCCGTGCGGCTCTTTTCCGTTTTGAATACGGCATTCAGCTCTTTAAGCAGCGCGGTACGGTCAAAGTCCCCCGAAACCGCCAGGATCATGTTGTCAAGCCGGTAAAAGCGGCGATGGAAAGCGACCACGTCCTGGCGGGTGATAGAGGCTATGGATGCGAAGGTCGTCACTTCCCCCAACGGATGACCGGCGTAAATGGCCCGGTTGATTTCGCGTCCGGCTATTTCCTTGGGGTCGTCGTTCTGGCGCCGCAAGCCTTCGATGGCCTGCCGCCGGGCTATTTCAAGCCGCTTCTCGCTGAAATCGGGGTGAAGCAGCACCTGGCTGAAAATCTGCAAGGTACGGCTGAAATTCTTCTTCAGTGCCGTCAGCGAGACGGTTCCCATGTCAGCGCCGATGCCGCTTTCAACGGAAGAGGCCATGAATTCAAGTTCGTCATCCATCTGCTCGGGAGTCATACCGCCGGCGCCGCCGCTCCGCATGACAGCACCGGCCATGCCGGCCAGTCCCGTTTGTGCGGCAGGTTCGTAGACCGACCCCGCCTTCACCATGGCGGTCATATTGATGATGGGCAGTTCGGTGTCGCGCAGCAGATAGACCGGCATGCCGCACTCCAGCACGACCCGCTCGGCCTTGGGAATCTGGAAGTTCAATTCAGGGAACTTCATGGTGCGAGGGTTTGCGAGCGTTTGATCCGCGGCATACGTAGAAGTTATGAAGGTGATCAGGAAGCAGATGGAAAGAAGAAGCTGGTTCATTTGTCACCCCCTTTTTTAGTGATAAAGCCGACGGTACGGTTTTCCCTGACAAAGTAGGTGGAGGCCACCCGCATGATGTCAGCCGGTGTAACCTTGGTAACTTTGGCGCGATGCTCGGTCATATAGCGCCAGCTGCCCGCGGTGGCTTCGAACTCGGTGAGATTACGGGCCAGACCGCCATTGGTACCCATGCGCCGGGCTTCCTCGTACTCGATCTTGTTGAGGATCCGTTGCAGATCCCGCTCGGCAACCGGCGTTGTTTTCAGCAGATCAAGCTCGGCCTGAACGGCTTCTTCGACCTCTTTAATGCTATGGGGTGCTCGCGGGTTGGCGCTGATGACAAACAGGTTCGGATAGCGGCTCCCCGGCGCATCAAAAACGCCGATATCAGCGGCGATCTGCTGTTCAATGACCAGTTTCTTGTGGAAGCGCGACGTGCGGCCGCTCCCCAAAATCATGCTGATCACATCAAAAACGTAGTCATCCGGGGTATTGATCGCCGGTTTGTGGAAGCCCATGATCAAGGTCGGTTCGGATTCGGCTACCAGCTCGATGCGCCGCTCTCCCGCCTGTTTCGGTTCCAGGGCGGTGACCGGGGCCGGCTCTTTTCCCGGCTTGATGGCGCCAAAATAGCGCTCAACCAGGGCGATGGTCTTCTTCGTATCAATATCTCCCACAATCGCTACGATGGCGTTGTTGGGGGCATAGTAACTGTGAAAGAACTGCTCAGCCTTGGTGCGGGTGAGGTTTTCAATGTCGGACATCCAGCCGATGGTTGGCTGGCCGTACGGGTGGGCCAGGAAACTGGAGGCAACGAACGTTTCCCACAACTTGCTCTCCGGGTCCGCATCGTACGATCTCCGGCGCTCCTCCATGACGACAGAACGTTCGGTGTAAAATTCGCGCAGGACGGCGTTCTGCAAACGGTCAGATTCAATGGCGGCCCACAGTTCCAGTTTGTTGGCCGGAAGGCTGATCAGGTAGGTGGTGCCGTCGCGGCTGGTAAAGGCGTTATAGCCGGTGCCGCCGTTTTTCGAATACAGTTCGAAGAACTCATCCTTGATGACATATTTTGATGCATCAGCTTCCAGAGCTGCCAGTTGCTTCTCCAGGGCGGCAATCTTTGCCGCATCAGCTTTGTCACGCTTTGCTTTCTCGGCAGTTACCGCCAGGGCGACACGCTCGATGCTGTCAAGGATCGGCTTTTCAGCGGCGAAATCCTTTGTACCGAGCGTGGTCGTTCCCTTGAAAAGCATATGTTCCAGAAGATGGGCAATGCCGCGCTCGTCGCTCCGTTCATCGGCGCTGCCGACCCTGAAACGCATCCAGGCCGAAACAGTTGGTGAGGTGTGGCGCTCGACCATCAGCAGCTTCATACCGTTTTTCATGGTGTGCTCGACAACTTTATCTTCCAGCGTTGCGGCATGCACTCCGGAGGCGCATGCGGCCAACAGGGTGAGTATGATCAATATCCGTTTCATGGTTCCTGCTCCTTAAAACACCGAAAACTTTATATATTTGCGCGGATTTTCCTTGAAGTCTTTTACCAGTTCATTCAGATCATCGGCCATTTTGTTCATTTTATCATAGAGAGCCTTGTCATTCACCAGTTTACCGGCGGTGCCATCGCCGCTCTTGACTTTGGCGGTCACCTCTTCAATGGCCTTGACCGACGCTTCCGCCTTGGTCATGAGGGAAAGACCCTTGTCATAAAATTCCCGGTCATTGATTAGCAGGCCGACGGTTCCCTCTTTCGACATGATTTTTTTGTTCAGGTCTCGTACATCGTCGGCGGCCTGAATACTTTTGTCGGCCAGCAAGGTCAACTTGGTGTAAAGCGTCTTGTCGTAAATCAATTTATTGAGTGTGCCTTCTGATGCCTGAATATCCTGGAGGGTGCGGTCGGCCCGGTTAAGGATGGCGATCAGCTTGTTGTACGGTTCAGGATCGCGGTTCAGCTTGCCAAGCGTTCCATCACCCCGGTTGATGGTGACTACCAGATCCTTCATTTCAACCGTCAGCCGCGAAATGTTGCTGTAGAGCGTTTCGTCCTTGTTCAGCTTGCCGAGCGTGCCCTTACCCTTGTCGATGTTGTCTATGATGCCGTTGACCTTGTCGAACGCGTCTCCCGCTTTTTGGATGACATCGTCCAGCTTGGCTACCGACGTCCCCTGCAAAACTGTTGGCGGCTTGTCGGAGTACTGCTTTGAAGGGAGGATATCGACATATTTTTCACCCATAAGTCCGCGGGTTTTTATGGTAACTTTTGAATCGCTGCCGATTTTCTTCAAGGCCTCGGTATCGACTTCAATATCAATGCTGACCTCATTACTGTTCTTCGGGTCGGCAAAAAGGATGTCGGTGACGAGTCCGACATCGACCCCCGCCAGCCAGACCGGAGCGCCGACTTTCAGGCCGACGACATCACTCATGACAACCCGCATGGCTCCCTTGTTGACAAACATCTTGGTCTTCTGCCCCATCAGCAGAACTCCACCGGCAAAAAAGACCAATGCCAGAAAGATGAACACACCTCCCCGTACCTGGGCCCAGCCGATTTGATTGCTTCGTTTCATAGTTTTTCCGCCTGTTCCTGTTGTTTTTCAGTGGTGACTTGAACGTCATAAAACAGCGACCGGTCCGTTGGTGACAGAAATTCACGCACTTCCGGGATGCTGCTGGATTTCATTTCCTCTTCAGTCCCTTCAAAGAGCATGCGGGCCTTGTGAAGGAAGGTGAAACGCTGCGAGGTTGCAAAGGCGGTCGTCAGATCATGGGTAACCATCAGGGTGGTCTTGCCTTCCGCCTGTAACCGCTGCATCAGGTTGCAGATGTTGAAAACGCCGATCGGATCGAGTCCGGTGGTCGGCTCGTCAAAAAAAATGTAATCCGGGTCGGCCGCCAGGGCCCGTGCAATGGCAACCCGCTTTTTCATGCCGCCCGACAGTTCGGCCGGATACAGGTTCAACGCTGATTCCACGCCGACGAAGCTGAGCTTTTCGAGCACGATCTTTGTTATTTCACCCTGGGAAAGTTGTCCGTCTTCGAAGAGGCGGTAGCCGACATTTTCACCGACCGTCATGGAATCGAACAGCGCCCCCCCCTGGAAAACGATGGCGATTCGCTTGCGCGGTTGCATGAAACTCGATTCCGGCAGGCCGGTGATGCAGAGGTCACCGATAAAAACTTTACCGGAATCGGGGGTGAGGAGACCGAGCAGCAGTTTGAGGATGGTTGTCTTGCCTGCGCCGCTTACCCCCAGAATCGTCCGGTTGACGCCCCGCTCCAGATCAAGGTCGAAATCCTCCAGAATCTTGCGCCCGCCAATCGAGTAACAGAGTTTTTCCATACGGATGGAGTCGCCGGAGATCATGGTACGGTTACCCCCGCCATCATCCCGCCCATGGTCAGAATAATTCGCCATTCAGACTCCGTTACCGGTTGAATGGAGAGGCGGCTTCGCTTGACCAGCGGCATATCGGCCAGCAGCGGGTTCTGTTTGATGCTCTCCAGGGTGACAATCCGCTGCAGCGGTTCACGGTAACGCACATCGACCATGTACCAGATCGGTTTGTCAATCGATGCTTTGGGATCAAAGTGTTCGGCATTTGGATTCAAAGCTGTGGAGTCGGGATAGCCGGCCCGCACGACATCTGCCAGGCCGACCACGGCAGGTTCCGGTATGTTGCTGTGGTAGAACAGCACCCGGTCGCCGGCTTTGATCGTATCGCGCAGGAAATTACGGGCCTGGAAGTTGCGCACTCCATCCCACGACTCGGTCATATCGGGACGTTTTTTCAAATCGTCGAAGGAAAAACAGCCCGGTTCGGTTTTAAACAGCCAGTACGCCATATTACCCTCTGAAAACGACAAAAACTTTTGCTATGAAAAAATCGCATACCAGAATCAACACCGAAGAGAGCACCACTGCCTGCTTGGCCGCCGCACCGACCCCTTCAGCGCCCCCTTTGGTGTTGAGTCCCACATAACAGCCGGTGAGGGCAATGATGGCACCGAACACCGCCGGTTTTGCCACGCCTTCAATCAGATCCTGAAACACCATGAACTGGGGGAGTCCGCTGATGTACATGACCGGGTTAATCTGGTAGCCGGCTGACATGATATAACCGCCGAAGATGGATACCACGTCGGTTACAACGGTCAGGAGCGGCAGCGCCAGCAGCATGGCTTTAAGCCGCGGCACGACCAGACGCTTGATGATGTCGGTGCCTTCCACCCGCATGGCATCGACCTGCTCCGTTACCACCATCGTGCCCAGTTCGGCGGTAATGGCCGATCCCACGCGTCCGGCGACCATCAGCGAGGCAAGCACAGGGCCCAGTTCCTTAATCATGGTGACAGCCACCATGCCCCCGACATAGCTGGTTGCCGCAAACGGTTTGAGCTGGATCAGTGACTGCAGCGCCATGACCATGCCGGAGAACAGCCCGGTCAGGATGCAGATGAACAGGGATGAAAACCCCAATTTGTCGAACTGGATGGCGAACTCACGATAATAGAAAGGACGGCGGAAGATGCGGGCAACGGCGCGTCCGGCCAGGATGAAATAATTCTGCAGCTCATGAAAAAAAATGAGCAGAATTCTATCTGCTATGGCAAGTTTCATGGTTGATCAGAGCGCCGCTGCCAGCGCTTCGGCAGCTTCGCTGACGAAGATGAACTGCAGGTCGTTGCGCACATTTTCCGGGATGTCTTCCAGGTCGTCCCGATTGCGTTCCGGGGCGATGACCGTGCAGACACCGGCCCGATGCGCTGCCAGCACCTTTTCCTTCAGGCCGCCGATGGCCAGCACACGGCCGGTCAGGGTGATTTCGCCGGTCATGGCAACGTTGCGGCGCGCCGGTTTTCCGGTCAGGAGCGACACCAGTGCCGTAACCATGGTGACTCCTGCGGAGGGGCCGTCTTTGGGGATGGCGCCGGACGGGACGTGGATGTGAATGGTGCGGTTTTCAAAGGCCTCCGGCTTGATGCCGAATTCCTCGGCGTGCGCCTCGATGTAGGAGAGTGCCGCGCGGGCTGACTCTTTCATGACATCGCCCAGCGACCCGGTCAGGATCAACTCTGCCTTGCCCGGCATGGAGGTGACCTCGATAAACAGGATGTCTCCTCCGGTCTCGGTCCAGGCCAGGCCGGTTGCGACACCGATGCGGTCGTTTTCGGCCGCTACCTCATTATGGAATTTTTTCGGTCCAAGCAGTTCTGTGACAATCTCGGGAGTAATCGTGCTCCGGGCCGGTTTGTCCTGGGTGATCTCTTTGGCAACCTTGCGGCAGATCGAGGCGATGGTCCGCTGGAGGCCGCGCACGCCCGCCTCACGGGTGTAGTCGCCGATAACCTTCTCCAGCGCGTCGTCCGCGAAACTTAGCCCCCGGTCGGTCAGGCCGTTTTCATCCAGTTCCCGCCGGATAATGAAGCTTTTGGCGATTTGCAGTTTTTCCTGGCTGCTGTAGCCGGCCAGACGGATGACTTCCATGCGGTCCTTGAGCGGGCCGGGAATGGGGTCGAGCTGGTTGGCGGTGGTAATGAACATCACCTTTGACAGGTCGAAGGCGACGTCAAGGTAGTGGTCGTTAAAGCTGAAATTCTGCTCCGGATCAAGCACTTCCAGAAGGGCGCTGGAGGGGTCGCCACGGAAGTCATTACCAAGTTTGTCTATTTCGTCCAGCATGAAGATCGGATTGTTGGCGCCGCAGCGGTACAGTTCCTTGATGATGCGGCCCGGCAGCGCGCCAATGTAGGTGCGGCGGTGGCCGCGGATTTCGGCTTCATCCCGTACGCCTCCCAGCGAAATGCGCACAAATTTCCGTCCCATGGAACGGGCAATTGATTTGCCCAGGGACGTTTTGCCGACTCCGGGAGGACCGACAAAACAGAGCACCGGACCTTTCATGTTTTCTTTCAGTGACCGCACCGCCAGAAATTCCAGGATGCGCTCTTTGACTTTTTTCAGATTGTAATGATCTTCGTTGAGAATTTCCTCGGCGCGCACGATGTCGAGCGTGTCAGGGGTGCTTATGTTCCATGGCATTCCGGCCAGATAATCGAGGTAGGTTCGTGCGACGTTGTATTCGGGAGAAGCCTGGTTGATCCGCTCCAGACGTTTCAACTCCTTGTCGGCAATCTTTTTGATATCTTCGGGAAGACCGGCTTCTTCAATCTTGCTGCGCAACTCGTTCATGTCGGCCGACCGGGGGTCTTCCTCACCCAGTTCTTCCTGAATGTGCTTCATCTGCTCGCGCAGGATATATTCTTTCTGGTTCTTGCCGACCCGCTTGGTGACTTCACCGGCAACCTCGTTCTTGATCTGCATCCGCTGCACTTCATTGGTAAGATGCACATACACCTTTTTCAGGCGGTCCAGCGGGTCAACGGTTTCCAGCAACTCCTGAAGGTCCGTGGCCGGAAGATTGACATACAATGCCACCAGGTCGGACAGGCGGGCCGGGTTGTCGATGTAATCAATCATTTTCATGACATCATCCGGGAGCGGTTTTCCGTGGGAAAGAGCTATTTTCAGCAAGGCATTCAGGCTCTGGACAAGAGCCTCAGATACCAGGTTTTTTTCCACGAACTCACGGACTATCTCACAATGGGCGAGCGTCAGCGCTCCGTCAGGTTCGGTGTCCAGTATCCTGATGCGGGTGATCCCCTCCAGCGAAACCTTGTAGCGGCCATCTTCCATCTTTTTTATCTGGGTGACCTTGCAGAGTGTGCCTATTTCGCACCTCCCAGCCGGATAGCCGCTTTTCGGGTCGTCGGGCCGCTCAAAGACAAAAACGACAAATTTTTCATAGCTATCCGCTTCCCGGAAAACAGAGACGTCTTTTTCCCCGACATATAATGGAAACAGCATGTAGGGGAAAACCACGGTCTCTTTCTGGGTATAACAGGGTAATTTCGCAGGTATTTCAATAGTTGTATGTGGCATCTTCCGGCGGTCCTTTTAGTAGGTTCACAATTGTCAGAGTTGTATGGTCATGCCCCAGTAGGGCAGGTCGGGAATACTAGCATATTTCGGGTTACAAGCAAAGCCTCAGACAGGTTTTCCGTCCCGTACGACAACATTTACGATCCTGACTCCGGCAGACGGTCCGGCCAGTTCATGACAGAGCAGTGCGAGAAAGCGAATTGTTACCAGGCGATGGATGGCGGCCTGGGTCAGGCGGTAGAGCCAGAAACGAAGCCGGGAAGGTGACCGGCTGCCCAGAATGAGCGGGCAGAAATCGCTGAGCTGGAGCGATACCCGCATCCCTTCGGCCAGCGGTTCAATACCGAAGCGGAGTTCGCCCCGGTCACATTGGCGTGGCTGTACCAGAAAACCGCCACAGATGCGCAAGATGGCGAAGCCGTCCGGGTACGCCGGCGGCAGAAAGCTGATCAGGCTCCGCTCCGTCCCGATCAGGCGGAACTCGACGCCATGTGCCAGCAGCACGGGACGAATCACCGTGAAGGTGCATTTGTTGATATACTCCAGATAGCGAACCAGAAGGTGTTCCGGCGTAAGATCCCCTGTCAGTGACATCGGCAGGTCGGCCCATTGTACGGAAAAGACGGAGGCGTCCTCTTCGAGCACCTGCTGACAGGCTATTTCCAAATATGGTTTGGGAGACGACATATCTGTCATTTTGCCATCCAGGCCAGATAATGCAATCGAAATCGCATTATTCGAATTTCACGCTTGACAAGTCTTCAAATAGTATTAAGATAAAAACCATCCTGTTAGGAATCAAATATTACATCGAAAGGAGACCCTGCCAATGTGGACTGCAAGATTTAGAATTCGTCCGGTTTCCCACTGCAAAGAGGGTTGCCATAGTTAGCCCGCCGCCGAGTGGCCGCGGGCGTCCAGATAAAAAAGCTCCGCTGTCATCAGACAGGGGGGCTTTTTTTTTGTCGTACCACCCGTTATCTGCTATGATGGCCGCTATATCCGAGTTTACATTACGACGCTACGAGAGATTCGCATGAAAAAATACCTTATCCTTCTGGCCGGTATCCTTCTTATCGGAGGCGTTGTCGGCTTTTTTTTCTATAAGCGCACGCCGGAAATTAGTTACAAAACAGCCAAGATCGAACGTGGCACGGTTGTTTCGACGGTCGCTGCCACCGGCAACCTTTCGGCGGTTACGACCGTTCAGGTCGGCACCCAGGTGTCCGGTACCATTCAGAAGCTCTACGTTGACTACAACTCACGGGTCAAAAAGGGTCAGGCCATCGCCGAGATCGACCCCTCTCTGTTTAACGCTTCGGTGGAACAGTCACAAGGCAATTATTTGAGTGCCGAGGCCAATCTGCAAAAAGCGAAAGTCACCCAGACCGATGCGGAACGCACCTTTGGCCGCAACAAAAAACTGCTGAGCGACGGCATCATCTCGCAGGGAGACTTTGACGCTGCCGAAACCGCGCTCCAATCGGCCAAGGCGGCGGTTAAGGCTGCCGAGGGGAGCGTTGCCCAGACCCGTGGCTCTCTGATGCAATCCAAAACCAATCTGCGCTATTCCGTTATCCGCTCACCGGTGGATGGCGTGGTTATCTCCCGCGCCGTTGATGTCGGCCAGACGGTTGCCGCCTCATTTTCAACCCCGACGCTGTTCACCATCGCCCAAGATCTGACGAAAATGCAGATCGAGGTGAGTGTTGACGAAGCCGACATCAGCCGTATCCAGCTTCACCAGAAAGCCACATTCACGGTGGATTCCTACCCGGAGCAGACCTTTCGCGGCAACGTCATCCAGATCCGCAGCGCTCCGATCATCACCCAGAATGTGGTTACCTATGTCGTTGTTGTCACTGTCGATAACAGCGACCTGAAACTGAAACCGGGTATGACAGCCAATGTTTCAATCGAGGTGGCAAAAAAAGATGGCGTGCTCATGCTTCCCCCTGCAGCGCTCCGCTTCAAGCCGAAGGCAAAGGGTGATGAAGCGAAAGGCAAGAGCACCGGCGCTGGCGACCGCTCCGGAGCTTCCGGTCAGCGTCCGGCTGGCGGAAAAGGCGGCTCCGGTAAAGGGAAGGGGCAACAGGTGTATTTGCTCAAGGAGGGAAAACCGGTAGCTATGGCCGTGAAAACCGGCATTGCCAACAACAACAGCATCGAGTTGGTGGAGGGGGACCTGAAGGAAGGTGATGACGTCATTATCGAACAGGTCGGCGGTGATACCAAGAAAAAGGCGGCAAGCTCGCCGATGGGGCGGCCGTTCTAAATGACCAGCGTCATTTCCCTGTCAGATATCCGCCGGGTTTTCACCATGGGTGACCAACAGTTCGAGGCGCTGAAAGGTGTTTCGTTCGACGTAGCAATTGGTGAGTTTGTGGCAATCATGGGGGCGTCCGGAAGCGGCAAATCAACCAGTATGAATATTCTCGGTTGTCTTGACCGCCCTACTTCAGGCACGTATCTTCTCGACGGCCTGGATGTGGGGGGCATGACGCCCAACCAGCTGGCCGACATCCGCAACAAAAAGCTCGGTTTTGTCTTTCAGGGGTTCAATCTGCTCGCCCGCACCCCGGCGGTCGAAAATGTTGAACTGCCGCTGGTCTATGCCGGTCTCCACTCAAAAGAGCGCCGCCAGAAAGCCCTGCTGGCCATGGAACAGGTCGGTCTTGCCGGCAAGGAGAATAATCACCCCAGCCAGCTCTCCGGCGGGCAGCAGCAGCGGGTGGCCATTGCCCGCGCCCTGGTCAACAATCCCGCTGTCATTCTGGCCGATGAGCCAACCGGCAACCTGGACAGCAGCACCAGCGCCGAGATCATGAACCTGTTCACTGCCTTGAATCAACAGGGGATCACCATCATTATGGTAACGCATGAGCAGGATGTGGCGGCCTATGCGGGTCGGCAGATCACCTTCAGGGACGGGAAAATTATTTCTGACCATCTGACCGGCCAGGCGGCGTAGCCATGGATTTCCTGCAAACCATCAAAATAGCCCTTCGCGCCCTGCGCACCAACAAGATGCGTTCGTTCCTGACCATGCTCGGCATTATCATCGGCATCGCCGCCGTCATTGCCATGATGGCGGTCGGGTCGGGCGCCAGCTATGTCATCTCCCAACAGATTGCCAGCATCGGCAGCAATATCGTGCTGATTATCCCCGGCTCCACCACCAGCGGCGGCCTGCGTACCGGTAGCGGCGGGGCGCAGACGCTGTCCAGCGATGACGCCAGGGCGATCATGAACGATTGCCCGTCCGTGGCGTACGCTGCGGGTACAGTCAGGACATCGGGACAGATTGTCAACGGCAACATGAACTGGTCAACCGTAATCATGGGGGGAACGCCGGAGCTGTTTGAAATCCGTGAGTGGCCGGTCGTCTCTGGCCGCCCCATCAGCCAGCAGGATGAGGATGGGGCGGTCAAAGTCTGCCTGCTCGGGCAGACGGTGGCTGAAAGCCTGTTCGGTTCCTCCGATCCGGTCGGCAGCATTGTCAGGATCAAGAAAATTCCCTTCACGGTAATCGGCATCCTGGAACGCAAGGGGCAGTCTCCCCAGGGGCAGGACCAGGATGATGCGGTGTTTGTGCCGCTGCGCACCGCCCAGCGCAACCTGGTCAGGTCGCAACGCACGGGGATTGTCAGTGCGATCATCGTCAAGGCGAAAAGCGAGGACGTGATAGCCAAGGCGGAGAGTGAAATCCAGGCGCTCCTCAATCAGCGCCACCGGATTACCAACAGCAAGGAACCGGATTTTTCGACCCGCAACCTGTCGGAAATCCTGGCCGTAGCCGAACAGTCGTCCAAGGCGATGTCGCTTTTGCTGGGTGCGGTGGCCTCCATATCGCTGATTGTCGGGGGGATCGGCATCATGAATATCATGCTGGTTTCGGTAACCGAACGTACCCGCGAAATTGGCATTCGCATGGCGATCGGCGCCAAAAAGAACGACATTCTGCTGCAATTCATGACCGAGGCGGTGCTGCTGACCATGCTGGGCGGGGTGATCGGCATTGCTCTGGGTGCGGGAGGTGCTGCGGCTGTATCGCGGATGCTTGACTGGCCGACCCTGATTTCGTTTCAATCCATCGCCGTTGCCTTTATTTTTTCTGCCGTCGTCGGAATCTTCTTTGGCTTCTATCCGGCCAAAAAGGCCGCCGGACTCAACCCTATAGATGCCCTGAGGTATGAATAGCATGACTGACTGCCCGATGTGCCGCCGCTGGGATGCGGATTCAGATCTGCGGATTATTGAACTCCCGCATTCCTATGTAATCCTGAACCGTGATCAGTATTTCCCCGGTTATACGCTGCTGTTCACCAAACTACATGCCACCGAATTGTTCCATCTTGACCGTGAGGTGCGTGTTGCCCTGATGGAGGAGGTCTCTTCGGTGGCGGAGGCGCTCTACTCCGTATTTACCCCCGCCAAAATCAATTACGAACTTCTGGGGAACATGGTGCCGCATATCCACTGGCACATCGTGCCCCGTTTTGCGTCCGAACAGCTTTGGCCCCGCCCAATCTGGGCCGAAGCGCATGAAGAACTGATCCTGCCGGCTGATGAATACCGGTTGCGTATTGAAACTATCCGGAGTGCCCTGTCATGATACGTCCCACCCTCCATACCCTTGAAAACGGCCTGCGGGTCGTCTGCGTCGAAATGCCCCATCTTCATTCCGCCGAACTGGCCATTTACCTCAAGGTGGGTGGCCGTAATGATCCACCGGGCCGGGAAGGGTTGTCCCATTTTCTGGAGCATATCCTGTTCCGGGGAACTGACGAATTCCCTTCATCGCTGGCAATCGAATCGGCCTTCGAAATTATCGGCGGCGCTCCGAATGCAGCGACTGACGCGGAATCGACCTACTATTATTCCCGAGTCCACCCGGACAGTTTCAAGCGCGGTATGGAAATATTCGCATCGATGCTGACGAAGCCGCTGCTGACCGGTATCGATATCGAAAAACGGATTATTGCCGAGGAAGCACGGGAGGATCTGAATGAACAGGGGGAGGAAGTCAATCCGGACACCATCGTCAGCCGGTTGCTCTGGCCCCGGCATCCGCTCGGGATGCCGACCATCGGCACGCTTGACAGCATCGCCGCCATTGACCGGAGCGATCTGGAAGGGCATCTCAACAACTACTATGTTCCTTCAAATTCGGTACTGGTCGTATCGGGTCCGGTAAAGAGCCGTGCCGTGCTTGCTGCTGCCAAGGATTGTTTTGGTGAGTGGCGGGACAGGGAAATCCCCGCTGCCGGACTGGTTTCGCTGCGGCAGTTTTCTCCGCAAATCCGCACTGTACAGGACTCCGACAGCCAGATGAATCTGCAACTGGCGTTTCTCGGTTTTGCCCGCGACGACAGCCGCTTTATGACTCTGCGCTTCCTCCGGCGATTGCTTGCCGGCGGGGGCAGTTCCCGTCTGCATCTGCGCTTGCGGGAAGAGCTGGGTATCATTTACTCCGTTGATGGTGCTATCGGGGCGTATGACGAAACCGGTTGTCTGGCTTTTGACCTGTCAACAGCCAGACAACCGGT
>Ga0209212_1002485_pt1 | contig 26011 bp, 27 predicted proteins | sample RifGroC2_FD_183996 | JGI IMG/M metagenome (GOLD analysis project Ga0209212, IMG submission 183996) | Groundwater microbial communities from Rifle, Colorado, USA - Groundwater C2 (SPAdes) (version 2) | ecosystem: Environmental > Aquatic > Deep subsurface > Groundwater | place: Rifle, Colorado... | reverse complement strand
TCGCCAATCTCGCGTTCAAGTTCGGCATGGTGGTTTTCATCGGCGGCTGGGCACTCGCCAGGAAGGTCTCCATCGGCTTCGGCGCAATCGCTTGCGGGATGTTGCTGGGGCTGTTTGCGCTATAATCGCGCCCTTTCAGCACGCGACAACATCATGGAAATCGAACAACTCAACGCCCTCGCCAATCAACTGCAAGACTTGGCATCACGCAGCACCGAATTGCGGAGGTATCTTTGACTTCGATACCAAGCAGGAACGCTTAGTCGAGGTCAGCGAACTCGCAGAAGACCCCGCCATCTGGCAGGATGCCAAGCGCGCGCAGGAGTTGGGCCGCGAGCGCAAAATGCTGGAAGGCGTGGTACACGGCCTGAAACAAATCCAGCAAAACCTTTCCGACGCCGCCGAGCTGTTTGAAATGGCGAAGGATGAAAACGACGACGAAAGCCTGCAAGCCACCGCCGCCGACATTCAGGACATCGAGAAGCGCGTCGCGGCGATGGAATTCCGCCGCATGTTCGCCCACCCGATGGACTCGAATAATTGCTTCCTCGATATTCAATCCGGCTCGGGCGGCACCGAAGCGCAGGATTGGGCCTCGATGCTGCTGCGCATGTATCTGCGCTACTGCGAACGCAAGGGCTTCCAGGTCGAAGTGCTGGAACAATCCGACGGCGAAGTCGCCGGCATCAAAGGCGCAACCATCAAGGTGATCGGCGACTATGCCTACGGCCATCTGCGCACCGAAACCGGCGTGCACCGGCTGGTGCGCAAATCGCCGTTCGATTCCGGCAACCGCCGCCACACCTCGTTCTCCAGCGTGTTTGTCTATCCCGAAGTGGACGAATCGATCGAAATCGAGATCAATCCGGCCGACCTGCGCGTCGACACCTACCGCGCCTCGGGCGCGGGCGGCCAGCACATCAACAAGACCGACTCGGCGGTGCGCATCACCCACTTGCCGACCAACATCGTGGTGCAGTGCCAGAGCGACCGCTCGCAACACAAGAATCGCGCCGAAGCGATGTCGATGCTGAAATCGCGCATGTACGAGGAGGAGTTGCGCAAGCGCAATGCCGAAAAGCAGGTGCTGGAAGACGGAAAATCCGACATCGGCTGGGGACACCAGATCCGCTCCTACGTGCTCGACCAGTCTCGCATCAAGGATCTGCGCACCAATTATGAAGTCGGCAATACCCAGGCCGTACTGGACGGCGACCTGGACGATTTCATCTCGGCCAGTTTGAAGCAGGGGGTGTAAACCATGTCCGAGCGCGATGAAAATTCTCTGGCTGAATTTTTCGCGCCCGGCATTGAGCCTCATGATGTTCCACAACTCTTCCCCCTACTCAACGCGCGTTCGTACATAGACGCGCTCATCGCGATGTTTCGTGGTGGCAATGAGGAGGTGTTGGTACGTTTGATGGTGCTACGCGAAATCGGACTACGCGCCGAAGCACCGGAATGGTCACCGCAGGAACTGAGTTCCCATTTTTCCTTTATAACTCAGGCCAAATTCAGCACCGTTCTCCACCGTCTGCGTGAGCACGAGCTGCTGTTATGGGATGCTGAACGGCGCGTCTATCAGCTTTCCACCTCCGGGCGCATGGTGCTATCAGCGCTGTCTAACCTACTGAACTTCAGCACCGAACAAGACGGCGAACTTGGCTTCCTCGCAGCACAGATTGCCGCAGGCTCCTCGGTCGGCAAGCTTTCGCCAGAAGCTTTGTCGCATCTGCTGGCACGGCTGGCAGAATTGGAAGGAGAATTCTCGCAAGCCGTCACTTCGGGTTCCGAATTCCGCCTCCGTGCCGCGCAAGGTAAACTGGAATCCGTCCAAAAATGGATGGACAAGTCCAACGAAGTGATGCGAAATCTTTCTGCCGACGGCCTCGACGAAACCACTTGGCGGCTTGCGCAACAGATTGGTCAGCGCCAGTCAAAACTGATGCGTATGTCCTCAGTATTTCAGCGCGAATTGGCGGCCATCGCACGACAGCAAGTTCATTTGTCGCAAGGCGGGTTGACCTCTTCCGAACTCGCTGCCTGGCTCAAGCAGCGCAGCATCGACGAACTAATTGAGTTGGCGGCGCAACAGCTCGCGTATACACCGGAAGCGACCTTCATTCTGCCGGACGTGATGCTGGACAACACCGAGGAGTTCATCGCGCGCGAACAGCCAAACCGCCGCATTTCGACCATGCCTGCACCCGCCGAGATCGAGTATGTCAACGATCTGCCGCATGAACCACCGCCGCAATTGCTGGAACTAACCCGGCTGCTCAGCGGGTTAGTTGCACCGTTATCCGTTGCCGATGCCGTGGTCGGCGGCAGTTTCAGCGCGGCCTCGTACCGTCTCTCACTGCTGTCTTTTCTCGGTGAGCAAAATATCGATCCAGAACTGGCTCCACTCGCAGAATTACCTGTAACGCTGCAATGGCACGAGCATAACGAGCTGCACACTATCAACCGAGATGAAGTCGCCGCCATCAGCAGCGGACAGCTCATCCCGCTGGAGGAAAAGCAAACATGAACCACGATCCCGCCTCGCGCCTGATTGCTCGCCTCCTGGCATTGCGCTATCTGCCGCGCGAAGATGCAGAAATACGTCGTTTGCTGATCGATAGCAGCTTCCGCGACGAAGTGGAACAGCGCCTCGCCGCCAGCGGCCTGCGCCTGCTTGCCCAACCTTTTGCCGCTTTTGTTGGCATCGCCCTCACTCGCGAATGCGAGAACGCTGTGTTTGAGCAAAACGACACTTGGCAAGCCAGCAACATAGGCCTGCCCAAGGATGCAGTAGCACTACTGGTAATCCTGTGGGCGCTCATCATCCTTCCCAAGCGCGAACGCCAGTTGACCGGCGAAACCGAGCAGCAAGAAACGCAGAGCGAGCTATTCGGGAACGTGAAGCTCACGCCGCTGGCGCATGAAGCTTCGCGCGGCATCCCCGAGAACGTCCTGCTGGAAGACTATGGCAAACTTCTCGGCGGCAAGGCACGCATCCAGCAGTTCGCACTGCCGCAGCTCTCCCGGCTCGGCTTCATCGAACGCAAGAACAAGGTCATCCACGAAGGCCCGCTGCTCGACCTCGCGTTCGATTACGCCGAAATGGCACCGCGCATTCTCAACGGCGCGCTGGCCGATTTGCTGAAACAACGCGGCTTGTTGCGCGATACGACAGAACAGGAGGCGCACTGATGTTTCGCCTGCTCGAACTGGAAACCGTACACTGGGACTACTGGCGCAATTTCAAACTGCCGCTGAGCGCGCCCATCATCACCATCTCCGGCCCAAATGGATCGGGCAAGACCACCTTGCTCGATGCCCTGCGCACTCTGCTCGCATTGGAGTGCTCAAAGAAACGCGACTACAAGCGCTACGTACGGCGCAATGGAGAAGATTTCTGCTGGCTGCGCGGCGTGATCGACAACCAGCGTCCGCCCGGCAGCAGCAAGCGCCCGTTCGGCCTACCCTACCAGCAGGATCGCATCACGCTGGCCTGCCGCATCGACAAAAAAGGCGGCGACTGGACACGCAAATACTGGATCGCCGACGGCGAGGTGAGCTTGCAGGAAATCGAACAGTCTGGCGAAGAATTCGGTGTGCGCGACTACCAGCGCATCCTGCACAGTGCCGGGCTATCACCCGCCATCGCCCGCGTGCTGTCATTGGAACAAGGACAGACCGACAAACTGTGCGAACTGTCGGCCAAGGAGTTATTGAACTTGGTGTTCGACGTGTTCGGCGACAAGGAAGTGCTGGAGCGCTATCAGGAAGCGCGCCACCACCAGGAACACACGACGCGCGAACTCGATGCCGTGCAGCAGCAATTGGAAAAGCTGGGCTACAGCTTGCAAACGTATGAGTTGAAAGTGAACAACTATCTGGAATGGCAACATCTCAACAATGAGCGCACCGAGTTGTTTTCAGAAAAACGCCCGCGTCTGGAACATTATCTGCTGCAACGTGAAGCGGAGAACGCGGGACGCACGTTGCAAACCCAGCGCCGCGAATGGCGCGCGAAACGCACAGAGCTCCAGAAGAAGCAGCTGGAATTGCAAGTGGAGCAACGGGCGCTTGAAGCTACGCTACTTCGCAAGCAAGCTGCGCACGAAAACGAGCGGATTCAGCAAAAAGCTCTCGACAAACTCAATGAAGACATTGGCGGCTGGAAGACTACCGTCAATCAACATGAGCAATTGCTAAAACAAGCCGCAGCAACAAATAACGGCAAAGTTGCTGACGCACGCGAACTGGTACGGTTAGAGGGCGAACACACCAAGCTGCTATTGCCCATCGCCCAATTGGAGCAAAAGCAAAGCCAGCTTGATGATGTGCTGGAGAATCTCGCCGCAGGACGGCGACATGACCCAGACGATGTCAAAGCATTCCGCCAAGCGTTGCAGCATGCAAACATCGCGCACGATCTGCTCAGCGATGTCATCGAGATAACTGATGCCTCATGGCAATCGGCTATAGAAGCCGTGCTTGCCCCCTTCGCCCACCTTGTATTGCTGGCGAAGAGCAAGGATGCAGAGCATGCGATGACGCTGGGCGAGAAGCTTCGTTATCGTCACTTCATCGTACCGGAGTGCGTGCAGCCCGGCCTACCGCCTCAAGATTCATTATTGGAAGTTGTTCGTTTCACCAAACCCGTCCCCGAATGGCTGTTGCGCACATTGGAGCGCACACGCCGAGTCGAGGATGCAGCCGCAGGCAGCAAGCTGCCGCGTGGCGAGGACTGGGTCACACGTCAAGGTTATTTGCGCGAACGACGCGGCGGACGTTACGCCGCACCGGAACAAGCACGCTTCGGCAAAGCGCGTCTGGAGGCAATACGTCAGCAACGCGCCGAACTAGAGAAAATGCTCGAACCGCTGTATGAGCAGCGCAATGGCCTGTCCGAGCGCATCCGCATACTGAAAGCACAACTGGCGGGTGAGGATGCTGCCGCACAACTGGCGGCACGTGCTGTCGAATTCGCCGATGCCCACCAGCAATACGATGCGCTTGTACTGCGCCGACGCGACAACGGCGTATATCAGGCACAGCAAGATCGCGAGCGGGCCGACGAAGCTGTCAATACAGCTCGTGGCGCATTAGAATACATGCAGCGTGACTTGAAGCGGCTGGACAAGGAAATCTCAGACAGGGAGAACCGCTCGGGCCGCGAAGAACAGATTCGTCGTCTGCAAACACTACGCCATAACCGGAAGCAATTCCCGGCAAACTGGTGCGATAACACTGCCAACCAGCTGCTCGCCGAAAAATACCGGGACACCACCAATATCGATCTGCGAATTGAAGAAATTGAACGACGTTTCAAGGACGAATCCTGGGAAACCGACAGCACCGTAATCGCATTGCGAAACAAGATCAAAGATGACTATCAGCAGATGGATACCGACCTTGCAGGACGCCGCCGCGACAACGAGACGGCACGTAGCCAAACTGATGCTGCGCGCGAGCAATACATCAACGTGCTGCGCCACACTGTTACTCGCTATGTGAAAAATATCCGCACACTCGGCGAACTCGCCGGAATCAAGATAGAGCACGAACCGGTATTGCTCGGCAACGATGACCTCGCGTTGGCGCAAGCCGGGTTGGCAGTGCGCTTCGATTTCGACGAAAAAGGCTTCATGGGCATGAACGACGGCGATGCCTCCGGCGGTCAACAAGTAATGAAATCGCTGGTTCTGTTGGTCGGGCTGATGATGGAAGAATCGCACCCAGGCGGCTTCGTGTTTATCGACGAACCGTTCGCCCACCTGGACATCGTCAACATCGAGCGCGTGTCCAGCTTCCTCAAGGCCACCCGCGCACAATACCTGCTCACCACACCCGTCACGCACAACATCAGCATCTACGACCCTTCAATGCTGACGCTGGTGACATTCAAGAAACGTCCAAACGAATCCTGGGCGCCGGGCATCAAGGTGCTGATACGCGATACCCATGCCTGACAACATCCGCATCGAGCCGCTGGATCAACGCAAGGTCTGCCAGCGACGGAGACGTTATTGCGAACACCTGCCGCAACAACTTGGACAGATTCCCGGCGAATGGAGCGAGCTGCTGACCCGCTGGGTGCGGCGCGGCGGCAACAGCCGCTGGGGAACTTTGCGCAATGATGCCGGAGTTACAGGCATCAATCTGGCTGAATCGCTACGGGAATGGCTGTTGCGTGAAGGCTGGGCGGTAGTAGTGGAACAACGCCAGCATAACGAGTGGTGGCCGCAATCGCTGGAATTGCGCAACCTACCCCAACTGCGCGCCGCCCTCGGCATCAGCGACAAGGAACAAGACACACAACGCTGGCAAGCGGCGCGCGAAGAATTGAAAACCTGCTGTGACAATAATCTGGCCCCCGCCCTGTTCGCGCTGGATGAACTCCCTGTACACCGCGCTTTGGCACGCTACGACCTGATCGCCGCCTTACAGCGCTGGCAGAATGCGCAGAAAAGCGGCACACGTCGCGACTTTGCGTTGGCCGCGCGCGACGATACGAAAGGAGTGAGTGAAGCCGAATGGAACTGGCTGGAACAAACGCTGGATTTAGCTGAGTTCCGCATTGAACGCCATACACCGTTGCTACTACTCTCCGCTTCACTGACATTGACGTTGCCACATGGACAACTCGATCTGGCCGGCCACCCCGACTTTGCCGCACTCACTCCCATCACACTGCAAAACACCACCGCAGCATCGGGTACAGTCAGCCGTTGGCAACTGGTGGAGAACCGCACCAGCTTCGAACGCGTCGCCCGTCAACGTGAGCATAACGTGGGTGTAATCTGGTTGCCTGGTTTTCCGCCAAGCTGGTGGCGCACTTCGGTCAGCCGCCTGCTCGACCTTGTGCCCGCCCCCGCCCATCTCGCTTGCGACCCCGACCCGGCTGGTATCGCCATCGCGCTCAAGGCCGCAGAGCTGTGGCGGGAACGTAATCTCACTTGGCTACCATGGAAAATGGCAGTAACCGATCTCGCTGCCTTGCGTGTGCGCAAGCCACTGACCGAGTCAGATAGACTTCAGATTGCCGCCTTACAACAAGAATCCATGCTCCCTGCTCCTTTTTTAGAGCTGATCGAATGGATGCTCAAACATGACGAGAAAGGTGAGCAAGAAGGGTATTTGTGAAAGAACAAAAAGGGCGGCTTCGATTATGCTGACATAGCATCCACTAAAAACAACCTGTTGCATATTCGGTCGTTTTCGTCCGATAATGGCAACATGACTGGCAACGAATTTATCCGCAAGATTAAAGCGTATGGCAAAAAACAAGGCATTGCTGTGATCCTCAATGCATCACGTGGCAAAGGCAGCCATCAAACGCTCTATTTCGGTAGCGCATTCACGATAGTTCGTAATCCAAAAGATGAGTTGAAAACAGGCACGTTTCACGGAATGTGTTCCCAGCTCGGTATTAAACCCAATGACTTGTGAGGTGTGTAATGGAACGTTTTGAATATCCCATATTGCTGAAGGCTGCCGAAGAAGGCGGGTTTATCGTGACTTGCCGCGATTTGCCACCTTTGATTACCCAAGGCGAGAACAAGGAGGATGCACTGGCGCAAGCCGCCGATGCGATGGATGAGGTGTTTGCGACTTATATGCTGGAAGGCCTTACCTTCCCAACGCCAAGCAAAACCAGGCGCGGAGAATATTCAATCGCTCCGCCCGCCGAAACGATGGCAAAAGCGGCTTTGTATATGGCAATGAGTGAAGCGGGAATCACAAAAGTGCAGCTTGCCAAACAATTGGGTATTGATGAAAAAGAAGTGCGCCGCCTGCTTGACCCCCACTATGCTTCAAAGCTGCCGCGCATCGCCCAAGCCATACAACTGCTCGGCAAGCGGCTGGTGATCGGGCTGGAAGCAGCCTGAATGATATGGCCAGCATCCTTGCCGGAACGTTTAGAGGCCGACGTTAAGCCAACTCCGCAGTGTAGAATCACCATTCATCAACGATGTACGTCAAGGAGTGAAATCGTGAAGCCAGGCACTTATCGCATGCATATTCTGGCAGCCTTGGCTGTCGGGATTTTTATTTCGGGCTTTACCGGTTCGGCCGCCGCTTCCCCGGAAGAGAAGAGCGCAGGACAATAGGGTTAGGGTCAATTTAATTTCCCTGCACCCGCACTGCGCCAAATTTTGCCGGCTTCGATGTCTTGCCAAATTTTGCCAAGCCCACTAGACTTGCCGCCATGTCAACGATGAATATCTCTCTCCCTGAAGTCCTCAAGGAATTTGTGGATCAGCAGGTCAGCACGGCGGGTTATGGCACCTCCAGCGAGTATGTGCGCGAGTTGATCCGTCGCGACCAGGAGCGGGCGCAATTGCGCAACCTGCTGCTGGAAGGCGCGCAGTCCGGGCCCTCGGGTTTGGCCGATGCCGACTACTTTGCCTCGCTGCGTTCCGGCATCAAAAAACGCCTGGCCAAAACCGGATGATGCCATCCAGATGAAGCTGCTGGTTCGCCACGAGCGGGCAGATAAGGATGTGCTGGAGGCAGTCGAATACTATTTGCAAAATACGCCAGGGGTAACCTTGGCGTTTATTGATGCTCTGGAACAAGCCTATCTCCACATTCAACGCCGTCCGGGCGCAGGTTCTCCGCGTTATGCCCATGAATTGAATTTGCCCGGCCTGAGGTTCTGGCGCTGCAAGCGTTTCCCTTATCTGGTGTTCTATGTGGAGACTGCCGACCAAATCAGCATCTGGCGCGTGCTGCATGGCAGCCGGGATATTCCCGCCTGGCTTGGTGGTGAGGCATGACGGCGCTGCGCTGCACGCAAAAGCTGCTGACGGCGATGAAGGTCGGGCCAAGCGCGCCGCCAGCGCCGGGCGCGAACCGCCTGGGCGATTGGTCGCTGAATCTGCTGCACACGCGCCCGATGCTGGTGGTGGCGGTGAGCGAGCATGACCGGCTGGGCTTGATGCTGGAAGCTGCGCCCTACGCCACGCTGCCGCAGCGTTTTCTCGACGCAGTGTTCGTGCAGTTGCTTGCCATCGGTGTGCCGCCCGATGCGGCGCGGCGCGAGCGCGATGCGATGCAGCCGTTGACCATCACGTCCACCACGCCTTATGCCAATCGCCTGAGCCTGCAAGCCAACCTGAAGGATTACGCCTGGCAAGTGGAGTGGATGATGACTGATGGCGAATCATTGGCCGCGATCAACGCACGGTTAGCCGAGCATATCGTGAGCATCAACGGCAAGCTGGGGTTTCCGTGGAAGTTCGCACTCAACAGGCTGGCAGCACAGCATCCAACAGCAATGTTGACCGCGCCCGCCAAGGGCGCGCCACGCAAATTGGTCGATTTCGACCCGGCTACTCTGATACGCAAAGACGCATGACAACGCTTGTGACACAAGTGTACAATTCGTGACACGTAACACAAAAGGAGATTACTCCCATGAAAACCCTGACCATCCGTGAAGCCCGTGAAGGCTTGAGCCACCCCGAGCAAATGTTTGCCAACAACGATGAAGTGCTGGTCGTTTGCCGGGGCGAGCCGGTGGCGCGCATCCTGCCGGTGAGACCCAAAATGCGAGTGCGTTCACTTGCAGCTTTCCGTGCGCGCCAGCCGATGCAAACCGTTACAAGCGAAGAAATCGTGGGCGAAGATCGTTCCGATCGGTTCTGATGATTTACCTTGACACCAGCGCCCTGCTCAAGCGCTACATCATGGAACCGGGAAGCGCCACTTTTGAAGATTTTTTTGCGGCAAATGCTCCTTTCCAATCCAGCCGCCTGACGCTGGTTGAAGCGCGCAGTGCGCTGGCTCGCCGCCGCCGAATCGGACAGATCACCCGCAAACTGGAGTTGGATGCGTTTGAGGAATTGCGCACCGATATCCAGGATGGCGCGCTGGTGTTACACGCGCTTGCCGATTCCCATGTCACCCATGCGCTCGACATACTGGCAAAAGTGCCGAAAGTCTCGTTACGCACACTGGACGCATTGCATCTGTCTATTGCCCAGGAAATCGGCGCTGCGAGATTCGCCACGTCCGACCGGAATCAAGGCGACGCAGCACGCCTGATTGGATTTGAATTATTCTACTTTTGAGAAATATACCGATGAACGAACAAACTCTACCCCAATCCGAACAACCCTTCGACAAAGCTCAGGACAGGCTTTTGGCCGGACTCCCGCAAGACGAGAACCAGATCATCACGGAACGCCGCCATAAGCTTGCCGAGATCCGCAAAACAGGTATCGCTTTTCCGAACGACTTCGAGCGCAAGCATCTGGCGGGCGACCTGCATGCCGAATTCGGCGAGAAGACGCATGACGAGCTGGAAGCCGCGCAAGTCCATGTCGCAGTCGCGGGGCGCATGATGCTGAAGCGCGTGATGGGCAAGGCCAGTTTCGCGACGGTGCAGGACATGAGCGGTCGCATCCAGTTATTCATCAGTAACGGCGACACCGGCGAGGAAGCGCATAACGCGTTCAAGCATCACGACCTCGGCGACATCCTCGGCGCGGTGGGTGTGCTGTTCAAGACCAAGACTGGCGAGCTTTCCGTGCGCGTTTCGCAGGTGCGTTTGCTGACCAAAGCGTTGCGCCCGCTGCCGGAAAAATTCCACGGCCTGACCGATCAGGAGCAGAAATACCGCCAGCGTTACCTCGATCTGATCACCAACGAGGATGCGCGCAAGGTGTTCATGACGCGCACCAAGATCATTCAGGCGATCCGCGAATTTTTCATCCGCCACGGCTATCTGGAAGTGGAAACGCCGATGATGCACTCCATCCCCGGCGGCGCGGCGGCCAAGCCGTTCGAGACGCACCATAACGCGCTGGACATGAAGATGTATCTGCGCATCGCGCCGGAGCTGTATCTGAAGCGCCTGGTGGTGGGCGGCTTCGAGAAGGTGTTCGAGGTCAACCGCAATTTCCGCAACGAGGGGCTGTCCACGCGCCACAACCCGGAATTCACCATGCTGGAATTCTACGAGGCGTATCGCGATTACAAATACCTGATGGATTTCACCGAGAGCCTGTTCCGCGAGGTGGCGCAAAAAGTGCTGGGCAAGACGCTGGTCAGCTATCAGGGCAGCGAGCTGGATCTGGGCAAGCCGTTCCACCGCCTGACCATGGTGCAGGCGATCCGGAAATATCATCCGCAATTCACCGATGCGCAACTGAACGACCGCGATTTCGTCATCAGCGAACTGCAAGACCTGAAGGCCAAGTACAAGCCGCAGGATGGCCTCGGCGGCTTGCAATTGTCGCTGTTCGAGGAGCTCGCCGAGGCGCACCTGTTCGAGCCGACTTTCATCGTCGATTACCCGGTGGAAGTCTCGCCGCTGGCGCGCAGCAGCGATAAAAATCCCGAGATCACCGAACGCTTCGAGCTGTTCATCGTCGGGCGCGAAATCGCCAACGGCTTCTCCGAGCTGAACGACGCGGAAGACCAGGCCGCGCGTTTCGACGCGCAGGTTGCGGCGAAGGACGCGGGCGACGAGGAAGCGATGTTCAAGGACAACGACTATGTGCGCGCGCTGGAATACGGCCTGCCGCCGACCGCCGGCGAAGGCATCGGCATCGACCGCCTGGTGATGCTGCTCACCGACAGCGCCAGCATCCGCGATGTGATTTTGTTCCCGCAGATGCGGCCTGAATGACGCCGTACCAGACAATAATGTAGCGTGCGCCGTGCGCGCGACAACGCTTTGAGTCGTGCGCACGGCGCACGCTACGCCTGCTGTTACTCTTGTCACAGACAAAGAGGTGCAATTCCTTTAATCTATATATTCCGCAACCCGCACAAGGAGCCAAACATGAAAACCAACGTAGGCGGTATAGATCGTATTTTGCGTATCGTGGCAGGTGTGGTGCTCATCACGCTGGCGGCAACAGGAATCATCGGCATATGGGGCTGGATAGGCATAGCGCCGTTGCTGACCGGTATCTTCAGATTCTGCCCGGCATATTCCCTGCTTGGTATGAGCACTTGCCCGATGAAAAAATAATCTCTCACTGAATATTCACTGCGCCCGGTAACCTTTATCGGGCGTTTTTACATCCCATCGCTCCCGGTGATGTGCGCATATAATCAGCGCATGACCGCCCCAGCCCACATCGACCTGCAAATCACCGGCATGCACTGCGCATCCTGCTCCGCGCGCCTGGAAAAAGTATTGAATCAACTGCCTGAAGTGGCGGCCACGGTGAACATCGCCACCGAGAAGGCGCACATCGACTACAACCCCAAACAGACAGACCTGGACGCCCTGATAAAAGCCGTGCAGGGCGCGGGATTCGATGCGCATCCGCTGCGCGATTTCGCCGTGGAAAAGCAGGCGCGCATGGACGCCTACCGGCGCGAAAAAATACAATTTTTTATCGCGGTGTTACTCACGCTGCCACTGCTGGTGGAAATGCTGCTGATGTTCTTCGGCATCCATGCCATGCTGCCGGGCTGGCTGCAATTCGCGCTCGCCACGCCGGTACAGTTCTGGAGCGGTCGCCGCTTCTATACCGGCGCATGGAGCAGCCTGAAGAGCGGCGGCAGCAACATGGACGTGCTGGTCGCGCTCGGCACCAGCGCGGCCTACCTGCTCAGTTGCGCGGTGTTATTTTTTAATCTTGATCAGCCGCTCTATTTCGAGGCGAGCGCCACGCTGATCACGCTGATCCTGCTCGGCAAGCTGCTCGAAGCGCACGCCAAGGGCAAGGCTTCCGGCGCGCTGGAGGCGCTGATCAACCTGCAACCGAAACTGGCGCATGTCGAACGCAACGGCGTCATGCAGGAATTGCCCGTCGAGCAGATGCAGGCGGGCGACGTGTTCCTGGTGCGCCCCGGCGAAAGCGCGCCGGTCGACGGCGAGGTGCTGGAAGGATCGTCCAGCATGGACGAGGCCATGCTGACCGGGGAAAGCCTGCCGCAAAACAAGCAGCCAGGCGACAAGGTTTACGCCGCCACGCTCAACCAGAACGGCCTGCTGAAATGTCGCGCGCTGGCGGTGGGATCGCACACCCAACTCGCCGCGATCATCCGCCTGGTGGAGCAGGCGCAGGGCTCGAAGGCCGCGATTCAGAAACTGGCCGACCAGATTTCCGCCGTGTTCGTGCCGGTGGTGCTAGTCATCGCGCTGCTGACTTTGACGGGCTGGTGGCTATACGATGGCAATTTCACTGGCGCGCTGATCAACGCCGTTTCCGTGCTGGTCATCGCCTGCCCTTGCGCGCTGGGGCTGGCCACGCCCACCGCCGTCGTCGTCGCCACCGGGCGCGCCGCGCAGGTTGGCATCCTGGTCAAGGACGCCGCCGCGCTGGAGCGCGCGCACAAGCTCGCGGTGCTGGTGGTGGACAAGACCGGCACGCTGACCGAAGGCAAGCCGGGCGTGACCGATCTGCTGCCCGCAGCGGAAATTTCCCCGGACGAATTGCTGCAAACGGCGGCGACGCTGGCGCAGGGCTCCACGCACCCATTGTCGCGCGCCCTGCTCGATCACGCCAAAACACTGCATATCACGCCGGCGCAAACCGGCGGCATCAGCGAAGTTTCCGGCCACGGGTTGCGCGCAGAAATTGACGGGGAGCATTACCTGCTCGGCTCCCCGGCGTTCGCCACGAGCGAAGGGATCGCGCTGGACGAGCAGCAGATTCTTGGCTTGCAGCAGCAAGGCAAATCCGTCATCGCCATCGCCCGCAATGGCAAGCTGCTGGGCTGCATCGCCCTCGCCGACCAGTTGCGCGCCGGCAGCCGTGCCGCCGTGGCGCAACTCGCCGCCATGGGCATCCGCGTGGTGATGCTGAGCGGCGACAACCGCGCCACCGCGCAGGCCATCGCGGCGCAGGCCGGCATCGCGGATTTTCGCGCCGAGGTGCTGCCGCAGGACAAGGCGACGCAAGTGCAATCGTTCAAGCAAACTCCTCCCCTGAAGTGGGGTAAGCAGGCAATCCGCACAGCGGATGCTCGCACAAGGGGAGGCCGGGAGGGGTTAGTCGGCATGGCCGGCGACGGCATCAACGACGCGCCCGCGCTGGCCGCCGCCGATGTCAGCTTCGCGATGCGCAGCGGCAGCGACATCGCCATCGAAGCGGCGGACATCACCTTGATGCGCAACGACCTGATCGGTGTGGCGGACGCGATTTCGCTGTCGCGCGCCACGCTGAGGAAAATCCGCCAGAACCTGTTCTTCGCCTTCGCCTACAACGTGCTGGGCATTCCGCTCGCGATGCTGGGCATGCTCAATCCGGTGATCGCCGGCGCGGCGATGGCGATGAGCTCGGTGTCGGTGGTCAGCAACGCGCTGCTGCTGAAACGCTGGAAGCGGCAGGCATAATTTCAGCCTTTCACTCGAATACCCGCCCCTCGCCCGCTTCCTCGTGAGTCTTGCCGTCGCGGATGTGGTAAATGCGCTTGAAGGTCGGGATGATTTTCTCGTCGTGGGTGACGACGATGATGGCGGTGTGATATTGCTGCGCCATTCTGTTGAGGATGCGGATCACGGACAGCGCGCGTTCGCTGTCGAGCGGCGCGGTGGGTTCGTCGGCGAGGATCACCGGCGGACGGTTGACCAGCGCGCGGGCGATGGCGACGCGCTGCTGCTCGCCGCCGGAAAGCTGCGACGGCATGGCCTTGGCGCGGTGCGCGACATCCAGCGCGTCGAGCAATTCGAGCGCGCGCCGGCGCGCCTCGGCGTTGGGATGCCCGGCGAGCATCGGCAGCAGGGCGACGTTGTCGGTGACATCGAGAAACGGGATCAGGTAGGGCGCCTGGAACACGAAGCCGATCTTGTCGCGGCGCAGCGCGCGCAAATCGGCGATTTTCCATTTATCCTCGTAGATCACCTGCTCGCCCAGGGTCATCCGCCCGGCGCTCGGCTCGATCACCGCGCCGAGACATTTGAGCAGCGTGGTCTTGCCGGAACCTGATGGCCCGACCAGCCCGACCACTTCGCCGGGCGCGACCTGCATGTCCACGCCCTTGAGCGCATCGACGGCGGTGTCGCCCTCGCCGTAACGTTTGCGCAGCCCTGCGATACGTATACCCTTATCCACCGATCGCCTCCGCCGGGTCGACCTTGAGCGCGGCACGGATCGCCAGCACGCTGGCCAGCATGCAGATCACCACCACCGCCGCAAAACCGCGCGCCGCATCGCCCGGTTCGAGCAGCACATATTTCGGAAAAATCGGTGCCCAGAAAGTGGCGGCGATCTTGCCCACCACGAAACCGATCACGCCCAGCCCCACCGCCTGCTGCATGATCATCCCGGCGATGGTGCGGTTGCGCGTGCCGATCAGTTTCAGCACCGCGATTTCGCGGATCTTGCCCAGGGTCAGGGTATAGATGATGAAGGCGACGATGGCCGCGCTGACGACGGAGAGGATCACCAGAAACATGCCGATCTGCTTGGCCGAGGTGGCGATCAGCTTGCCGACCAGTATCCCCTCCATCTGCACGCGGGTGTAGACCTGCAAGCGTTTCCAGCGGCGGATCGGCTCGGCCACTTCCTCCGGCGCGTAGCCGGGTTCAATCTGCACCAAGACGGCGTTGACGTAAGGGTTGGTACTTTGCGAGGCGATGACCGCCTCCAGCAGCCCAGGCGTACCGGGACGATCAAAGGCCGGATTTGCGGCAGTGCGGCGGCGCTGTTGGGCGATGGCGTCGTTGTCCTTGAGAAATTGCGCTTCCTGCGCATCCTTCAGCGGGATGAACACCATCGGGTCGCCGCTCGACGACACCATGCGCCGCGTCAGCCCGACCACGCTGTAATGGCTGCGGCGGATCTGCACGTCGTCGCCGAGTTTGAATCCCGAGGCGATATCGGCGACGGCCTCGTAGTGGCCGCGCGTGATCTGGCGCCCGGCCACCAGATAGCCGGGTTGCCCCGGTTCGCCCACCCGGCCCGGCTCGACGCCGACCACCATCGCGCGCACATCGCGCCCGCCCTGGCGCACCTGCGTGGTCAGGTAAGTGACGTTGGCGGCGCGCGCCACGCCGGGCATGCCCCTGATGCCGCGATAGGTGTCGTCATACAGGCTGGACGATTCGGCGTAGGGGCCGAGCGTGTCCTGCTGCACCACCCACAAGTCGGCGCCGCTGTTGTCGAGCAGAACCTTGGCATCGTCCACCATGCCGCGATACACCCCGGCCATGGTCAGCGTCACGCCGATCAGCAGGCCAAGCCCGACGCCGGTAAAGACGAACTTGCCCCAGGAATGCAGCAGGTCGCGCCCGGCGAGACTGATCATGGGGACACGCCCGGCAAGCGTTCGACGATTTTGACGCGGCTGCGGCTATCCAGCGCGCGCTGGCTGTACACCACCACACGCGCACCGTCTTTGATTCCGTCGAGGATTTGCACCCGCCCGTCGAGATCGGTCGCGCCCGTTTTGACCGGCGCAAAACGCAACGCATCGTCCTCGACCAGCCACACGCCGAGGTGGCCATCGACGCGCTGGATGCTGGCGTTTGGCAGCACCGGCGCGACCGGTGTTTCGGGCAGCGCGATGGTGACTTCGGCCAATTCGCCGAGCGGCGGCAGTTCCGGCAGATCGTCGAACGCCACCTTGGCCAGGGTTTCTTCGGTCACCGCATCGGCCAGCGGCTCCACGCGCAGCACGCGCCCGGCAAGCATCTGCCCGGCGCGCGAGCGCAGCGCGATACGCACCGGTAATCCGGCGCGCAGGCCGGACACGCGCAACTGGTCGAAGCGCACGTTGATCCACAGGTTGGCCGGGTCGATGATTTCCACCACCGCCTGCCCGGCCACCACGGTCGTGCCGGAATCGGCATGGCGCGCCACCACCAGGCCGTCCACCGGCGCAATCAGGCGCAGGTTGGCGCGTTGCCGGATCAACCCGGCATGCTCGGAGCGGACACGCGAAAATTCCTGGCGCGCGGCATCCAGATTGGCGCGCGCGGCGGCAAAACCGGCCTCGGCGATTTGCTGCTCCTGCCGTTTTGCGCCCGCCCCCTCCTCGCTCACCGCATGTGACTCCAGCAATTTTTCATAGCGTCCCGCCTGCTTCCCCGCATAATCCCTGCGCGCCGCCGCCTCCTGCGTCTGCGCGTCGGCACCAAGCACGGCGGCCTCGGCGCGCTTGAGCGCGCTCGCCTGTGCGGCGATACGCTCATCCACATCCACCGGATCCATTTCGCCCAACGCCTGCCCGACGCTCACCTTGTCGCCCACCTGCACGTCAACTTGCCTGATCCGCCCGGCGGCAGTCGGGCCGATCTTGTGGGTGTAGCGCGACTCGACCGTGCCGATGCCGAACAAAGCCGGCGCAAGGGCGCGGCTCTCGACCGTTATCACGGTCACCGGAATGGACGCCAGCGGGCCGGAGCGCAGCACGACATAAACGAACAGCGCCAGCAGCGGCACAAGCACCGCCAGCAGCGCCATCTTGCGGCCATTGTTCGACAGAAAGCGCTTCATCGCACGCTCCCGATGCCACGGCGGTAGATGGCGAAAGCGCCCGGTGCGTCCGCACGCATCCGCTCGGTATTTCCGGCCAGCAGCGACTGCATGATCAAGCCCTGAATGGCGCCGATGAACAGCGTGACGGCGGCGGCGGTATCGACCTCATTGTCCAGCTCGCCCCGCGCCTTGCCCTGCACGATGAGCGCGGCTAGGCGCACACCGTAGCGGTCGATCAGCGTGCGTGCCATGCGCTTCGCGGGCGTATCCACGGCGCGCTGCAATTCGCCGAACAACATGCGCGGCACGCCGGGATGCTGGGCGACGAAATCGATGTGCGTCATGAACACCGCCTCCAGCGCCGCGAGCGGCGATGCGGCGGCCTGCGCCGCCTTGTCCACCCGCGCCAGCAAGCGCTCGGCCACCCACTCCATCACCGCCTGCAAAATCGCCTCCTTGCTGGGAAAGTGGCGGAACAGCGCGCCCTGGGTCAGCCCCATGTGTTTGGCAATCGCCGCCGTGGTGATCTCGCCCGGATTCTGGCTGGCTGCCAGCTCGATCACCGCTTCCACGGTAACGGCGCGGCGCTCGTCCGCCGGAAGGTGTTTGGGGCTGATTTCCATGATAAATTCCAAAGTAAGTATTTGGTTACTATCTTATAGAATTTTCACGATACGTCAAGCCGGCATGCTCAGCCCGTGCGGGATCATCGGCAGCTTTTGAACAGAAAGAAGTTGCAGGGAAATTTGATCCTAAAATCTCAGTTCAAGCCACAGAGTTCACAGAGAGTGTAAGGGTTGACCCGCTTTTCGTGGCCCCACCCAAAAGGTGAATCAACATCGCTCTGTAACTGCTCGGTTTTTTTATCTGCAATCTCCGTGGCTAACTGTTTTTTCCAGGTTGATACAGGATGGGCAAACCTGCATCGAGTCTTGCGGCTTTGCCCGAGTCAACTCCGCGCGGCAGAATCGAAAAGATCGCCCGCCATCTGGCTATGCGGGTGCGTTTGCTTTGTCCGACATGAAAGATAAAACCCGCCGGGGCGGGTTCTTGTGCGAATTAATGGAGGTGGCCGCTTTCGCCATCATGCACATGCCCATGCTCCAGCTCCTGGGCGGTTGCCGGGCGTACGCCAGTCACGGTGCAATTGAAGGACAGCGTCTTGCCGGCCAGCGGATGGTTGCCGTCCACCGTCACTTCATCGTCGGTCACATCCACTACGGTATAAAGCAGGAAATCTTCCTCTTCAGAATTTTCAGGAGCGCCTTCGAACTGCATGCCGACCGCAATTTCTTCCGGGAATGCGTTGCGTGCTTCGACTTCGACCAGTTGGTGGTCATACTCGCCGAAGGCATCGTCTGGCTGCAGGGTCACGCTGCATTGATCGCCGATGGTCTTGCCATGCAAGGCTTCTTCGACCAGCGGAAAAATGCCGTCATAACCGCCGTGCAGGTAGCTGACCGGGTCTTCGACTTTTTCCAGCTGCTCGCCTTCGGAGTCGAACAATTCATAGCGCAGCGAAACAACAGTATCTTTGGTTATTTTCATTTCAGTTCCTTTATTAAATTAAAAATTTCCTGCGCATGTCCGTGTGCGTGAACACCGTACATGACATGGCGCAACGTACCCCGCTTATCGATGATAAAAGTGGAGCGCTGAATGATGTGTTTTTTGTGCCCGTCGACTTCTTTTTCAACCATCACGCCATAGCGTTTGCAGATGCGCGCATCGGGATCGGAAAGCAGCAACACCGATAGCCCATATTTGTCCCGGAACGACGCATGGCTCAAACAATCATCGCGGCTGATACCGATCACGACGGTGTCCAGCTTGGCGAGGTCGTCATCAAATTCGCTGAATTCATTGGCTTCCAGGGTGCAGCCCGGCGTATTGTCTTTGGGATAGAAATACAGCACGACATTTTTTTTGCCCTGCTGCGAGGTAAGCACAAAAGTTTCCATGTCGGCATCCGGCAACTCGAAGTGCGGCGCTTCCATTCCGGTAGTGAGATGAACAGACTGCATTGATGTTTCCCCCTGTCCGGCATTTTAAACACTTTTCGGCTGCATTATAAAAATTTTTGCGCCGCCGGATCGGACATGAGGCGGCTATAATCCACTCCGTCAAATATGCACTTCATGCCCGCTTAAATTGAACGGGCCGTTTTACCGTTGGCATTTGGACGGCTACTATTTCTCTCATCTGAATTTCAGGAGCAAATCATGAGTGACGGCACGCTGCAGCACACCAGACTGGACGGTATCGTGGACTACACCGCCGCGCTGGATACGCTGTGCAAACTGGCGCATCACAATTTGTATTTATTTGACAAAAATTTCGACGGCCAAGGGTTTAACACCGAAGCACGCTATGAAACGCTGCGCGGTTTTTTGCTCGCCAGCCCCGCCAACCGGTTGTTTGTGCTGACACATGACACACACTACCTGTCCACCCTGTGCCCGCGCATGATGATGTTGCTGCACCAGTTCGGCAGCGGCATGTTTATCCATCAAACGCCCGCCAGCCTTCATCAAATCACCGAACCATTTTCCGTGGCGGACGATGCGCATTATGTGCGCCGCTTCCATTTCGATGACCCGCGCGGCATTCTGGCACAACACGATCCGGAAAATGCACGTGTCCTGAAATCGCGTTTTATGGAGATGTGGGCGGCTTCACACCCGGCGGCATCCACCACCAGGCTGGGGTTATAAAAAAATAGTTGCCAAACCTATTGCTTTCCTATATGCAAGCGCTAGAATGCGCCGCCTTGGATTTTTGGTGCATTTTGGCTTTTGGCTTCAAATACATTTAAAAATCGGGCAAACCTTATGCTGTTTAACATAACTCTCCCTAGGAATTGATAATGAAACTCTCTGCTCTTGTTGCTGCCCTGTTGGCTCTTGCCTTAACCGCTTGCGGCGGAAAACCTGCTGAAGCACCTGCTCCTGCACCTGCTCCTGTTGTTGCTGCTCCTGCTGAAGCCGCTCCTGCTCCAGTTGAAGCTGCACCGGCCGCTGAAGCCGCTTCGGCTCCAGCTGAAGCTGCTCCTGCTCCTGAAGCCGCTCCTGCTGCTCCAGCTGAAAAGCACTAAGTATCGCGCTTTTTAAGCAGCACAAAAAAGCCGGCGCAAGCCGGCTTTTTTATTTGCCGCTATCTCGATCACGCAATTTCGCGCCAAGCGAACCCCTCCGCCTGCGTCGCCACTCCCACCCAACTCGCTTCGCAATTCAGCGCGCCGCTCAATGCCCGGACTGCCAATGCCGCCGTGTTGTTGTTGCGGCTGAGGTGCGCGGCAACCAGATGTTGCAAGCGGCTCGCATCCAGCCGGCTCAAAATGCCGGCGGCATCCTGATTATTCAGATGCCCAAAACGTCCGCCCACGCGCTGCTTGAGGTGGTATGGATAATCACCGCTTCTCAGCATGTCGCTATCGTGGTTACACTCCAATACCAGCGCATGGCAACCGTTCAGCATCTGTTCGATATAGGCCGTACTGCATCCGGCATCGGTCAATACGCCCAGCCGCCGCGTCCCATCATTGAACACAAATTGCACCGGCTCGGCGGCATCATGCGGAACCGGATAAGGAATGATTTCGATTTCGCCGATTGAGAACGCCTGATGGGAATCAATTTCATGGAGATGGGCAATGCCGGCAAAGGTTTTCGGCTGGCTGCGCAATGTGCCATGGGTGAGCCAAACCGGCAGGTTGAATTTGCGCGCCAGCCGTGCCACGCCGCCGCTGTGGTCGCCGTGCTCATGCGTGACGACAATGCCGCCTAGCTGTTCGGCAGATACGCCCAGACGCGCCAGACGCAAGAGGGTGTCTTTCAATCCAAAACCGCAATCCATCAGCACACACGTCGTACCGGCCGCAATCAGCAACGCGTTGCCTTCGCTGCCGCTGCCCAGAGAAGCGAATTTCATGAAGCAAACCGCATGGCAATCTACTGATTGATGTTTTTGTAAATCGCCTCAATCATCTGCTTGGTCGCATCATCGCTCGCGCCGTCCTGATCGGTAACGGATACTTCACACGCTGCACCGCCATCCTTGACGTTCACGCGATAACGCCTATTGGTATCTTCGCTGCCCTTCCAGAACTGCAATTTGTCCAGCCAACCACTTTCCGCCTTGGCCAGGCGCAGGAAGTAGATGCCATTGACGCGATCCTTGTCTTCGACCGCCAGACCCGCGCGCTCGATAGCCAGCCCCACCCTGCGCCATGACCGGTCAAATGCATCGTTCACCACGACAATTTTGCTGCCGTCAAAAATTTCTTCCAGGGTCGCGGTTCCAGCCGGTCCGGACGCGCTGACCGTCGCCGCGCCGCTTGCCGCTTCCCCCGTGCTGACTGCTGCCGTGGCTTCGCTCGGCAATGCCGCTCCGGCGCTACGGTCTTGAGCCGCTGCACTGCCCTTGCGGTAATCGGAATAAGTCGCGACACCTTCGCCATCTCCCTGCGGCACCCGGTAGCGTTCATCGCTTGCGGGTGTCGTCAGGTCGGGCGGCACTTCCAGCGCTGACGCTTGTACCGCACCAGCACTGTAATCGATGCGCTTGCTGCCCAAACCAAGCGCGTTGCAACCCACCAGCGACGCCAGCGCCACACTATAAATTCCGATCTGCCAAACTTTCATTATTTCTCTCCCACTATGCAAGCAATTAATTGAACACACCGGCCTGGCGCATCGCCACCTCGACCACCCCGTGTGCGGATTGCGACAAGGGCGTAAGCGGCAAGCGCAGCACATTTTTCATTTTGCCCATGCGCGCCACCGCCCATTTCACCGGGATCGGGTTGGCTTCGACAAACAGATTGCGGTGCAATCCGAGCAGGCGGAAATTGATTTCACGCGCCCTGGCGACCTCGCCGTTCAGCGCCGCCGCGCACATCTCGCGCATCAGCCCGGGCGCAACATTGGCCGTCACCGAAATCGTGCCATGCGCGCCGAGCAGCAGCAATGCCAACGTGCTGGCATCATCGCCGCTGTACACCGCAAAGCCTTCCGGCGCGCGCTGCAACAGATCACTGCCGCGCTCGATGTTGCCGGTCGCGTCCTTGATGCCGACGATATTGGCAATCTGCGCCAGACGCAGCACGGTGTCGTTACTCATGTCCGCCACGGTACGCCCCGGCACGTTGTACAGGATGTGCGGCATATCCACCGCTTCGGCGATCGCCTTGAAATGCTGGTACAAGCCTTCCTGTGTCGGTTTGTTGTAATAGGGCACTACCGACAGCGATGCATCCGCACCGGCCTTTTTCGCGAACGCCGCCAGCTCGATAGCCTCTCTGGTCGAGTTCGCGCCGGTTCCGGCGATGACGGGAATGCGCCCGGCGGTGTGCTTTACCGCCTCGGTGATCAGCAGCTCGTGCTCTGCCACATCCACAGTCGGCGATTCGCCGGTGGTGCCGACCACCACGATGCCGTCCGTCCCCTGCCCGACGTGAAAATCAATCAACGCACGGAACGCCGCCAGGTCGAGGCTGCCGTCCTCGTGCATCGGCGTGACGATTGCGACAATACTGCCCTTGATCATTTTTTTTGCCACGGAAATAAAAACGGCATTCTACCGTAATCCGGCAACCCGCCAAAGAACAGCGCTGTGAATAATGGCACCGACAATTCCTTATCGTTTATGCGGGCAGTTCTGCTTGACACAATCCGCGTAAATATGAAGCGAATGGTCGTGAACGGCAAAACCGCGTTCGGTGGCGATCTTCTCCTGGCGCGCCTCGATGGCCGCGTCGTAGAACTCCTCGACATGACCGCATTGCAGGCAAACGATGTGATCATGGTGTTTGCCCTGATTGAGCTCGAATACCGACTTGCCGCCCTCGAAATTATGGCGCGCCAGCAGCCCGGCCTGCTCGAACTGCGTCAGCACACGGTAAATCGTGGCCAGCCCCACGTCGTCGCCGCTGGCCAGCAACTGCTTGTACACGTCTTCCGCGCTCATGTGGCGCTCCTGCCCCAATTCGAACAGACTTAATATCTTGAGCCGTGGCACGGTGGATTTCAGACCGGCGTTTTTCAGATGATCCGGCTGTGGTTTATCCATATCAACACTTCCCCTGTCGTTTTTTTGGCATCTTGCCTGAAAGCGCTTGCAATTGCAAATGAGAACTATTATCATTTGCGGAAATTATCGACAAGCATTTACCCTTTGCCATGCCTTCGACCACCCTGTCCACCCTGCACCCCGGCGAGTTCGCCACTATCGTCGCAATCCACGCCGAGGAAGCGTTGCACCAGCGCCTGCTCGCGCTGGGCTTCCGCAGCGGCAAGCAGATCGAACTGATCCGCAAGGCCAGCTTCTCCGGCCCGTTGCAGGTGCGCATCGGCACCACCGACATTCTGCTGCGGCGCAGCGAGGCCACCAAAATCACGGTGTGCCGGGTATGAAGCGTGTCGCTTTATTGGGTATGCCCAACACCGGCAAGTCCACGCTGTTCAACCGCATCACCGGCGGTGCGGCGCGCGTCGGCAACTGGCCGGGCATTACCGTCGAATTGCTCAGCGGCAAAATCCTGCTCGGCGGCGACATGGTGGAAATCATCGACCTGCCCGGCATCTACGACCTGCACGGCTTCTCGGACGACGAGCAGGTGGTGCGCCACTTCCTGCACGACAACGTGCCCGACCTCGCGCTGGTGATCCTCAACGCCACGCAGATCGAGCGCCAGATGAGCCTGTTGCTGCAACTAAAGCAGCTCAACATGAATCTGGTGGTGCTGCTCAACATGGCGGACGAGGCCAAAAAATACGGCATCACCATCGACGGCAAGAAGATGTCCGAACTGCTGGGCGTGCCGATTTTTCTGCTCAGCGGCAAATATGGCACCGGCTACCCGGAAGCGTTGCAGGCGATCACCAAGGCACTGCGCTATCCCACCCCCGGCATGGCCGAACAACTGCGCAGCCAGTTGGAGCAGGACGTGCATATCGAAGCGGAAATGGCGCGCGTACTCAAGCATGCCGTGCAAATCCCGGCGCAACTGCCGGAAAACCTCACCGAAAAACTCGACCGCGTGATGCTGCATCCGTGGCTGGGGCTGCCGATTTTTTTCGCCATCATGTACCTGCTGTTCCAGGCCATCTTTTTGCTCGGCCAGCCATTGCAGGAATGGGTGGGCGAGGCGCTCGGCTGGTTGCGCGAGTCCGCGCTCGACCCCGCGTTTGCCGGGCTGCCCGCCTGGCTGTCCGGCCTGCTGCTCGACGGCGCCTACAACGGCGTCGCCACCGTCGCCGCCTTCGTGCCGCTCATCGTGCTGTTTTTCCTGTTCATGGCGATGGTGGAAGACAGCGGCTATCTGTCGCGTGCCGCATTCCTGATGGACGCGCTGATGGCGCGCCTCGGCCTGGACGGGCGCGGCTTCGTGATGCTGCTGATGGGCTTCGGCTGCAATGTGCCCGCGCTGATGGGCACCCGCGTAATGCGCTCGCGCGCGATGCGCCTGCTCACCATGCTGGTAATCCCGTTCTCGCTGTGCTCGGCGCGCCTGCAGGTATTCGTCTTCATCACCGCCGCGCTGTTCTCGCCCAAGGCCGCGCCGGTCGTGCTGTTCAGCCTGTACCTGTTCAGCTTCGCCGCCGCGATCGTCACCGCGCTGCTGTTCAAGGGTAAATTCAAAAGCAGCGAACCGTTCGTGCTGGAATTGCCGCCGTACCGCTTCCCCACCGCCTACCAGATCGTCATGCGCGGCTGGCTGGAAATCCGGCACTTCCTGCGCCGCGCCACCAAATTCATCATCGCCGGCGTCGTGCTGATCTGGCTGCTCACCAACCTGCCGCCGTCCGCCGCCCCCGCCGGCGGCGATACGCTGGCCGGCATGCTCGGCAGCTTTATGCAGCCGATCTTCGCCCCCATCGGCATCAACGAACAGCTCACCATCGCGCTGATCTTCGGCTTCGTCGCCAAGGAAATCGTCATCGGCGCGCTCGCGGTGATTTACGGCCTGAGCGGCACCGCGCTGGGTGGCGCGCTGGGCCAGCAACTGGACTGGGTGCAGGCCTACAGCTTCATGCTGTTTACCCTGATTTACATGCCATGCATTTCTGCCATCGCCACCATGCGCAGCGAATCACGGAATATGGGCTTTACCCTGTTTGCCATCGGCTGGTCGCTGGCCCTGGCCTGGCTGATGAGCTTCGCGTTCTATCAGGGTGCGAGGGCGCTGGGATACTGAATTGAGTTTTCTGTTTCTTGTGTTGTTGGTGTCTGAGAGTTGAGTTGTCGAGTTGATTGCTTGCCGCGCAACTTGATGCGGGCTGGCGAAAATAAATGTGACCCTGGCCCCTTTGAATCCGCTAAATTTAATCCGAGCACGGCTTCTTTAATTACGTTTTTTGCTGCTACATGCTTATTTTTCGTGCTGCGCCGACAAACATGTATACGCACCTATACGAAGAGCTTGAACACTTGAGCATGAGTGTGATCAGCTAACTTGATGGCCTGATATTCGCATTCGGTGATGGTTCTTGCGGCAATGAATTTCAAGCAAAACGGCGTCAGTTTATTTCTGACGCCGTTTGCCATTCAGTGGCGCCGATGATCAGAACGGCGGATCATGCGCATTACCGGCGGGGTTGGTTTGAAGGATATTGTGACGGGAACGA
>Ga0209212_1002480_pt1 | contig 26048 bp, 23 predicted proteins | sample RifGroC2_FD_183996 | JGI IMG/M metagenome (GOLD analysis project Ga0209212, IMG submission 183996) | Groundwater microbial communities from Rifle, Colorado, USA - Groundwater C2 (SPAdes) (version 2) | ecosystem: Environmental > Aquatic > Deep subsurface > Groundwater | place: Rifle, Colorado... | reverse complement strand
TTCCTGTTTTTATAACAGGGCCCATTTAAAGACGATTGCCAGAAAAGGATAGATATAGGGGCATATCTGCCCTCGTGAAAACAGGGAAGGATTTTTATATGAAGAACTCCAAAGAACTCCAAAAAGAGATAAGGGCCTTATTAAAGGAAAAAAATGCCCTTATGCTTGCGCACAACTACCAGAGGGATGAGGTGCAGGAGACCGCTGACATATGCGGAGATTCTCTGGCATTGAGTCAGGCTGCGGCAAAATCCGATGCAGAGGCTATTGTATTCTGCGGTGTGCATTTTATGGCAGAGAGCGCATCCATCCTCTGTCCCGATAAAACAGTTATTCTGCCGAGGCTTGATGCAGGGTGTCCTATGGCAGATATGATAACTGCCGAAAATCTGCGGAAGGAAAAGGAGAAAAGGCCCGACGTGCCTGTTGTTGCGTATGTGAATACAACCGCTGAGGTAAAGGCATTGAGCGATATATGCTGCACATCTGCAAATGCAGTAAAGGTTGTGAATTCTGTAAAATCTGACAAGGTTTACATGGTACCTGACAGAAACCTCTCTATGTATGTGGCAAGGACTGCAAAGAAAAAAATGGAATGGTGGAACGGTTTTTGCCCCACGCATGAAAAACTGAAACCGGCAGAGGTCTTGAAGGCAAGAGAGAAATATCCCGATGCGGTCTTTGTCTGCCACCCTGAATGCAGACCGGAAGTGATTGACCTTGCAGATGCTGTGCGTTCCACATCAGGAATGTATGTCTTTGCAAAAGAGACAAAGGCAAAGACAATTATCGTGGGTACGGAGATGGGGATTCTCTACCGCCTGAAAAAAGAGAACCCGGAAAAGACTTTTATCTTGGCTTCAAAGAGCTTAATCTGTCCTAACATGAAACTCATCACCCTTGAGGATGTTCTGGAAGCCTTGCAAAGTATGGGCAGGCCTGTCCTGAAAGGTTTTAATTCAGGAATTGTAAAAGTGCGCGAAGAGATACGAATACCGGCAAAGAGGGCGTTGGACAGGATGCTGGAGGTGCCGAGGGATTGACGGTTCAGGCCGGCTGCAAAATCCTTTGGGCTGTGGCGAGGTGAAATTTCTTGACATTGAACATGTTTTCATTATAATGAAGATATGTTCAATAAAGTGAAAATATCTTCATTAAAACGAAACAGATTAAAAGACCTACTGATTAAAACAACTCACCAAAAAGTTTTAAGCTTCTTTCTTGCCCATCCCACACAAAGTTTCTATGGCTCAGAAATCTCAAAAAAGATTGGCATTAGCATTGGCCAGACAAGTCAGGTATTAAATGGCTTGTTCAAGGCCGGGTTGGTAAAAAAGGAACGGAAAGGGAAGACTGAGCTTTATAATATCGTGGCAGATTTTCCGGTATTAAAAACATACAAGGTTTTAAATACCCTTGTATCTATTGCCCCGTTGATTGAAAAACTACAGAATGTAAGCAAGCGGATTATCCTTTATGGCAGTTGCGCCAAGGGCATAAACACGGATGAAAGCGACCTTGACCTTTTCATTACAAGCAATTATGCTGAAAAGGTATTGGATATTATTTCCCACTATGCTTATGAGGAATATTATGGATTTTCAGAGATAAGGCCAGTTATAAAAAAAGCGGTAGAGTGGCTTGTCCTTGAAGAAAAAGACCCTGTGTTTTACAATGAACTTCAGAAAGGGATACTGCTCTATGAGAAGGAGATAGATGAATCAAGACTTTAAGAACTGCCTTGATAAGCAAAGGCTCTATAAGTCTGATGATGCAAAGGTTCTTGCAACAAAAGAGCTTAAATCAGCCGGTGATGATTTGGAGGATGCTAAATTTAGTTTTAGCAAACAAAGATATAAATGGGCAACAATACAGGCTTATTATGCAATGTTTCATGCTGCAAGGGCATTGCTGTATTTCAGAGGGTACAGAGAAAGAAGTCATCACTGTGTTGTGGTGGGAATAGAATATCTCTTTGGCAGGGAAAAACTTCTTGATATGAAATGGGTCAGGGCATTGAAGAATGCAATGTCCTTGAGGGAAGACGCAGATTATGCCAATGAATACTCGCAAGAAGGGGCACAGGCATCTATTGATAATGCCGAGAGATTTATAAAGGAGGCCGAGAAGATATTAAAAGGTGGCGCATAATATTGATGGCATTATTCACATTGTCCAGTAAAAATAAAGGCTATTTTTGGGTTGTCTTTTAAAGAGGATGTTTGGGAATAATTCTGATATACTTGAACCGTTTTACAAGGGTTGAGATAATTCTTAATAGGAATATATTTTATATTACACGAGGGAGACTAAATGGAAAAAACAGAAGAAATTAAATTCACTGACTTAGGCTTAAGCAAAGAGGCGCTTCAGGCTGTCAGCAGCATGGGGTTTGAGGAACCGACGCCTATACAGGCAAAGACAATACCTATACTCTTAAAAGGTAAGGATGCTATTGGTCAGGCCCAGACAGGGACAGGCAAGACCGCTGCTTACGGCATACCGATTGTGGAAAAGGTAGACCCAAAAAACTTTATGGTGCAGGCAATAATCCTTACACCGACAAGGGAGCTTGCCATTCAGGTTGCCGAGGAGATGAATAAGATCGGCAGGTTTAGAAAAATTCAAGCTGTGCCAATCTACGGCGGCCAGTCCATAGAAAGGCAGATAAGGTCGCTCAGAAAGGGTGTTCAGGTTGTGGTTGGCACGCCGGGTAGGGTTATTGACCACATAGAGAGGAAAACGCTCAGGCTCAATTATATCAAAATAGTTGTGCTTGATGAAGCTGATGAGATGCTGGACATGGGTTTTGTTGATGACATTACAACAATACTTAAAACAACTCCAAAGGAGAGGCAGACCCTCCTCTTCTCAGCCACAATGCCGGATCAGATACTCAAGATAGCAAACCGGTATATGAATAGCCCTGAAAGGGTAACTATTGCCAAAAATATGCTTACTGCACCGAAGATAAATCAGATATTTTACGAGGTGCGTCAGTCGGAAAAGACAGACGCCCTTTGCAGACTCATAGATGTGGAGGATTCAGACCTCTTTCTTGTATTCTGCCATACCAAAAAAGAGGTTGACGATGTGGCAGCGGATTTAAAGCTTAGGGGATATGAGGCAGAGGCCATCCACGGCGACTTCAGCCAATCCCAGCGAGAGTCTGTAATGAAAAAGTTTCGTGGAGGGGGTATCGATGTGCTTGTTGCAACAGATGTGGCTGCAAGAGGCCTTGATATAAGTAAGATTACGCATGTGATTAACTACAGCATTCCCCAGAATCCAGAATCGTATGTCCATCGGATAGGAAGGACAGGAAGGGCAGGAAGAGAAGGGGTTGCCATAACCTTTGTTACGCCGAGGGAAGACAGGCAGCTTCGGCTTATCCAGTCAGTTGCAAAGACAAAGATAACGCGGGGGAAACTGCCGTCTGTGCAGGAGATTCAGGAGGTAAGGGTTGAGCGTCTGAAAGAAAGGATTCAGGAATTTATTGATGATAAACATTTTGACAATTATCTCAAAATGGTTGAAAAACTTGCAGACGGTCTTCAGCCTATAGATGTTGCAGCAGCGCTTTTAAAATTCCAACTTGAAGGATTTGGCACAGCAGCAGCGCCAGCAGGTGAGCCATCACTTGGTGAGACGGGCGCCCCTCCTGGCATGGCGAGACTCTTTATAACGGTTGGCAGAGAGCAGAAAATAAGGCCCGGCGATATAGTCAAGCTCATTGCAGACAAAACGGGTTTGAGCGGCAAAGCTATCGGCAATATCAAGATACTGGAAAAGTTTACATTTGTTGAAGTGCCGCGAGACTCGGCAGAAAAAGTAATAGATGTCCTGCAAAAAAGTATGATAGGGGGGCGGAAGATTAGTGCGGCACCGGCAAGGCCGCGCTAAGCGTGGGGTCAAAACTGACCATCAAGATACTCACGAGTTTTATCGTTGGCTCTGGTATAGTTTACTTTAGAAATCAGTTGTGTCTGTTTCTTTACAAGATAACACCTTTCACAAGGCTTTAGAGGCCATATCATCTCTCAAGTCAGGGGAGAGGTGTGTCATCTCAGGCCTTTTGAACTCATCAAAGGCCTTTTTTATTGCCTCTCTTTTTAACCCCCCTTTGGGGGACAGATTTGATCCGCCTAAGGCGGACTGTCCCCAGTGGAAGGGAGGGGTTATTATAACCCCGACTCAGGAAGAGGCTGAAAATTTTGCAAAAGATATAAACTTTTTCCTCAATAAGGACATAGCCATTTTCTATCCATCATGGGAAGTCCTGCCTTTTGAGGCTCAGATGCCTCATCCGGATATAATCGCTGCAAGAATAGATATACTGTATAAGCTCGCCCAGGGAAACCATCATATCATTGTCACTACGCCCTCAGCCATTATTCAGAGGGTGATGCCAAAGAGTGTGCTGATTCCTACGGTCACTGTGGGTACAGATTTAAAATCTGTACCCAAAGATGTGGGACAGGGGGTTTTACGGTTTGAAGTTGGGAAAGAGGTAGACAGGGATGAGGCTTTAGAGAGGCTGCTGTCTTTGGGTTATTCAAGGGCATCAATGGTTGAAGAAAGGGGAGAGATAAGGATTGCCGGCGGTATCATGGATATTTTCCCTCCTACATATTTACTTCCGATAAGAATAGAATTTTTTGGCGATGAGATAGAAGCCATCCGCACCTTTGATATCTCAAGCCAGAGATCAAAGGATGCGCTGAAAGGAGCCGTAATTCTGCCTGCAAGAGAGATTATCTCCTCAAAAGAGGGAAAAGAGCGGGCTATAACGAGGATTAGACAAAGGGGTGAAGAACTTGAACTCCCAAGGGATGTAAGAGAATCTCTTTCTGACCGGGTGCGGGACGGTTTAATTTTTGCCGGCATGGATTTTCTTATGCCGCTTTTTTATGAAAAGTTGGATACGCTCTTTGACTACCTGCCGGAGGATTATCTGCTGTTTTTAGACCAGCAGGCTGGCATAGAGGAGGCTGTGAAGGAATTTGAAAACGATATAATTGAAGGAAAAACAAGGGCTGAGGAGAAAAGGCAGTTTTTTGAAAGCCCAGAAGAGCTTTACATGTCTTTGAGTGAGTTTAATGCTGCTGTAAATAAAATGGCTGTGGTTACGCTGGAAGGTATAACTCCCCCTTCCCCCCCCTTTACTAAAGTGGGGGCAGTGGGGGTTGAGTTTACTACCGAATCCAATCTTGATATAAGGCAGGATATTGCGACAAGAAAAGAGGAAATTCTCAAACCCCTGGCAGATAGGATAAAAGACTGGCGGGATTTTGGATGGGGCGTATTCCTTGTCTGCCATACTGGCGGTCAGGGAGAGAGATTAAAAGAATTGCTGGAAGGGTATAAGCTGATTGTGGAATATAACCCTCCGCAGTCCACCCTAACGCCCCCTCTGTCCCCCTCTTTAATCAAAGAGGGGGAAGGGAGAATTGAAAGGGGTGTTAAAATCACTGTCGGTGATTTAAGTTCCGGGTTCCGTTTCCCTGCCATAAAGACTGCTTTTGTCACTGAGGAAGAAATTTTCGGACAGAAGATAAAGAGGCGGCCGCCGCCATCTTATAAAATAGATATTTTTCTGACGCAGCTCCAGGATTTGAATATCGGCGACTTTATCGTGCATACCATTCACGGTGTCGGACTGTATCAGGGGCTTAAGCGAATCAAGATAGAGGATGTCGAGAATGATTTTCTTATCCTCGAATATCAGGGTGGGGATAAATTATATCTGCCTGTCCAGAGAATAAACCTTATAGGCAAGTATCATGGTGTGGAAGGCAAAAAGCCTGAGATAGATAAGCTTGGCTCTACAAAATGGGAGAAGACAAAAGGCAGGGTAAAGCAGGCTGTTGAGGAGATGGCAAAGGGACTTCTGGAGCTTTATGCCTCAAGAAAGATAGCAGAGGGTTTTTCATTTTCAAAAGGAGAAAGGCTTTTTTCGGAGTTTGAGGCATCTTTTGAATATGATGAAACACCTGACCAGGCCAGCGCTATTGAGGATGTTATAAAGGATATGGAAGAACCGAAGCCGATGGACAGACTCATCTGCGGCGATGTTGGTTACGGTAAAACAGAGGTTGCTATGCGGGCTGCGTTCAAGGCTGTGCTGGACAATAAGCAGGTTGCAGTCCTTGTGCCTACAACTGTCCTTGCCCAGCAGCACTATCTTACCTTTAAAAACAGGTTCGCCGCATATCCGGTAGTCGTAGAGGTTTTAAGTAGATTCAAAAGTCTCAAAGAGCAGAAGGATGTTATTAAAAGGCTTGCAAGCGGCGAGGTTGATATTATCATCGGCACGCACAGACTCTTGCAGAAGGATGTGGCATTTAAGGACTTGGGGCTTATTGTTGTTGATGAGGAACACAGGTTTGGAGTGGGCCATAAAGAGAAATTAAAGCAGATGAAGAAACAGGTTGATGTGCTGACTCTAACAGCAACGCCTATTCCAAGAACCTTGCATATGTCTCTTGCAGGCATCAGGGATTTAAGCATAATTAATACGCCGCCTGAAGACAGACTTGCCATAAAGACAGTTGTTACACGATTTGATAATGAGATAATAAAGGATGCAGTGAGAAGAGAGCTTGCACGGGGAGGCCAGGTCTTTTTTGTCCATAACAGGGTGCAAAGCATAATGGCAATGTCTGATTCTCTAAAGAGACTTGTCCCTGAAGCAAAAACAGCAGTTGCCCACGGCCAGATGAAGGAAAAGGAACTTGAGAAAGTAATGGCTGAATTTATCAATAAAAAATATGACATACTCCTTTCAACATCAATCATAGAATCAGGGCTTGATATACCATCTGCAAATACTATTCTTATAAACAGGGCTGATAGGTTTGGTCTTGCAGAGATTTACCAGCTGCGCGGAAGGGTCGGAAGAAGCAGTCACAGGGCGTATGCCTATCTCCTGACACCGCCTGAGCTGACCTTAACCGGAGATGCGCAAAAAAGGCTCAGGGTCCTTCAGGAACTTTCTGATTTGGGCGCAGGTTTCAGGCTGGCTGCTTATGACCTTGAAATAAGGGGTGCTGGTGAACTGCTCGGCGCTAAGCAGTCAGGCCAGATTGCAGAGGTTGGTTTTGAGATGTATACGCAGCTTCTAGAGGACGCCATAAAAGAACTCAAGGGCGAACAGATAGAAAAAGAGATAGAGCCTGAGATAAATCTCAAGGTATCTGCATATATTCCAGAAAGCTATATCCCTGATGAGAGGCAGAGACTTTCTGTTTATAAGAGGATTGCTTCAGTATCATCTGAAGATGATTTGTCTAAACTTAAAGAAGAAATAAAGGACAGATATGGCGATATACCAGAGTTGGTAAATAATTTATTCAGAATTATGGGAATAAAGCTACTGCTGAAAAGGCTTAAGATAACCGAGCTTTCCCAGAAAGGGGACTGGATTTATCTAACCTTTTCAAATGAAACCAATGTAGAGCCGCAGAGATTGTTGGGGCTTATAAAAAAGGAACCCAAAAGATTCAGGCTTTTACCGGATTCAAAGTTTGTCGCCCTTTTGGGAAAAGGGAAGGAGATTTGGGAAGAGATTAGAAATGTTTTTACTCTCCTTGCAGCCTGAAAATACTACCATAAAATAGCGATTGAAGCCTCGCTATTTTACAAGCCCGCGATTTGCCTGCCATACTTCGTTATCAGACATCTTTGCTCCTCACCGTATTGGTGAACATACGGTTGCGTCGCAAAAATGTCCGCTGTCCCCGATAGATTCAATCGGGGACAACTTGCAGGTTTCCCCAAAAATCAATACCTATTTTTAGGTTCCTATTTTATCCTTTATTTTTGCCTTGTCATAGTATATTATCTTACGGTTTATAATGGCGTATGATTTCAAATGTATAAAAAAAGATTTGCAGAGCAGGGCCAGACTCGGTAAGATTACAACCCATTATGGCCAAGTAAATACACCTGTCTTCATGCCTGTGGGCACTCAGGCAACAGTAAAGGCAATGACGCCTGAGGAGCTTAAAGAGATAGGGGTGGAGATAATCTTAAGCAATACCTATCATCTCTATCTAAGGCCTGGGCATGAATTGATACGGGATATGGGAGGTCTCCATAGATTTATTCACTGGGACAGACCCATACTTACAGACAGCGGTGGGTATCAGGTTTTCAGTCATAATGAGCTGCGCAAGATAAAGGAGGAGGGGGTTTATTTTCAATCCCATATAGACGGTTCAAAGCATTTTTTAAGCCCGGAAAAGGCTATTGAGATACAGGAGGCGCTTGGGGCTGATATCATCATGTGCTTGGATGAATGCACGCCATACCCGGCGACCCGTGATTATACCATCGCATCTATGGAGCTTACGCACAGATGGGCAAAGCGGTGTAAGGAGTATCATGAAACGGAGAAGCGGAGAAGCGGAGAAGCGGAGATTAAAAAAAATGAAGGTTCAGGGTTTTCCCCCATTCCCCCTTTCTCCCATTCCCCCGTTCAAGCATTATTTGGCATAGTTCAGGGCGGAATGTTTAAAGACTTGAGAAAACAGAGCGCTGAGGCAATAACGGCGATAGGTTTTGAGGGCTATGCAATCGGCGGCTTAAGCGTTGGCGAGGATAAGATCCTCATGTATGAGATGGTGGATGCCACAATCCCCTTCCTGCCTGATGACAGGCCTCGGTATCTTATGGGAGTGGGTACGCCAGAGGATTTAGTAGAGGGTGTTGAGCGCGGGATTGACATGTTTGACTGTGTCCTGCCTACAAGAAATGCGAGGACAGGAACGCTCTTTACAAAGTATGGAAAATTGGGTATAAGAAATGCCCAGTATGCCAATGACCCCAATCCAGTTGAGGATGACTGTCATTGTTATACATGCAGAAATTATTCACGGGCATATGTAAGGCATCTTTTTATGGCAAATGAAATACTGGCAGCAAGACTTGGTACTTATCATAATCTCTATTACTATATAAATCTTATGAAAGAGATGAGAATGGCAATAGAGAAAGAGAATTTTGCAGAATTTAAAAATAATTTTTATAAAAAAAGGGAAGAAGGGATGGAGATGGGCAGTCACTGATCCATCGTCTCTCATTTCTAATCCCTGCATTTAATAAGGAGGTATTAAAGTGTTAAATTTTGTTTCTGTTCTATTCGTAATGATGCTGAGCATAGTTATGCCTGGCAAAGCGATCGCAGAAGAGGCTGCACCAGCAGCTGGGCCTATGTCACAACTGTTTAGTTTTGCACCACTAATTCTGCTTTTTGTAATATTTTATTTTCTCTTGATAAGGCCTCAGCAGAAAAAGGCAAAAGAGCATAGGGAGATGGTTTCTAAATTGGAAAAAGGCGACGCAGTAGTTACATCAGGCGGTATACACGGAACTATTACGGGCGTGGCAGAAGATACCATTACCGTTGAAATCGCCGAGAATGTCAGAGTAAAGGTGAATAAGGAACATATAGCTGCAAGGAAAAAGAGAAGTTAAGAAGATGAGAGGCTGAGAAGATGAGAGAAAAATCGTACCCCTCAATCTCTTCACTTCTCATCTTCTGCATTTATAGGGGGTTTCCATGCCAAAAAGCATCATGTGGCGCTTAATACTGTTAGGTTTTTTCTTTGTTGTTGCGGTTGTACTTTTTCTGCCATCAACACCACTATCCAAATCGCTACCCTCCTGGTGGAAGGATAAATTCCCGAAGATAGCCCTTGGGCTTGATCTGCAAGGCGGTATGCATCTGGTTCTGCAGGTAGATACAGAAAAGGCTGTTGAAAGCCATGTGCAGAGGATAAGCAAAGGGGTTGAAGCCCTCTTTAGAGAAAAAGGGATTTTATTTTCAGGGATAAAGACTCAGGGCAACGAGATTATAATAGCATATCCAAACAGTGATGCAAAAGCAGCAGTAATGAAGGCTATAGGAGATAATTACCCAATCTTTGACAAGGTATCTGAAAGCGAGCAGGAGATAAAGTATACTGCCTCAGACAGCGAGGCTAAGAAGATAAAAGAGTGGTCAACATCTCAGGCTATTGAGACCATACGAAACAGGATTGATAAATTTGGCGTAGCAGAGCCTCTCATCCAGGCTCAGGGAAAAGATGAGATTGTAGTCCAGCTCCCTGGCCTGAAAGACCCTGATAGGGCTATTGCACTCATAGGAAAGACCGCTGTATTGGAATTTAAGCTGGTAGATGAAGGAGGGGATTTAAAAAAGGCGCTGGACGGCCAGGTTCCGGATGGCGACGAGCTTCTGTATGAGAAGGACGTTGACAAAGAGACCGGTGCTGTGCGGCAAACACCATACCTTATCAAAAAAGAGGCGGTTCTTACTGGCGACCTTCTGACTGATGCAAGGGTGGCAATTGACTCCCAGTTTAATGAACCGTATGTTTCTCTTACATTCGACAGGGAAGGCGCAAGGATATTTGAAAACATTACAGCCCAGAATGTTAATAAGAGGATGGCGATTATCCTCGATGGAACTGTCTATTCAGCCCCTGTTATCAGGGAAAAGATAGGCGGCGGCAGGGCGCAGATATCGGGTAATTTTACCCATGATACGGCAAAAGACCTTGCGATAGTCTTAAGGGCCGGCGCCTTGCCAGCGCCTGTTAATATTATACAAAATGTTACGGTAGGCCCTTCTCTCGGCGAGGACTCTATTAAGGCAGGGGTTAAGGCAGCCATTGTAGGCGCCATACTGGTGTTGGGCTTCATGCTCATTTACTACAGGCTCTCAGGACTTATTGCAGATTTTGCGATGGTAATCAATATTGCTATGCTCCTCGGCGCAATGGCGTGGTTTAACGCAACCCTTACTCTGCCGGGCATTGCAGGGATAATACTAACAATAGGCATGGGCGTTGACTCCAATGTTCTGATATTTGAGAGGATAAAGGAAGAACTCAGGACAGGGAGGACTGTGAGGTCAGCTATTGACGCAGGCTATGACAGGGCATGGTGGACTATTATAGACTCCCATGTAACAACGCTTATTACCGCAGCGGTTTTATTTCAGTTTGGCAGCGGCCCTATCAAGGGATTTGCAATAACATTAAGCATAGGCATATTGATTAATCTGTTTACTGCGCTTGTTGGCACAAAAGTGGTTTATGATATGGTAAGTCACGGAAGAAGACTGGAGAGGTTGAGCATATAAATACAGGCAATGGGTAAGATGCAAGAGGCGAGAGGCAAACCCAAGCACCCACAGCCCATTATTTTTGCCTATAGCTTTTTTTAAAAGGAGGTTTTTCAAAATAGATGGACATCTTAAAAGATACGAAAATTGACTTTATAGGCAAGAAATATTATGCGTTTTTAATTTCAATAATACTTGCCTTAATAGGAATAGTTGCAGCAGTTATGATACCTCTTGGCAAGGCGAATTTAGGCATTGATTTTACAGGCGGCATTGCAATACAGTTTAAATTTGAAAAAACGTTTGCAATCGAAGATGCCAGAAAAATATTAGACAATGCCGGATTTAAAGACGCTGAGCTCCAGCAGATTGCCGGCGGCAATCAGCTTCTTATAAGGCTTAAGCAGGCAGAAGGGGAGTTAAAGGTCACCTCTGATAGATTGACAGAGGTCTTTACGCAAGGGTTTGCTGATAACAAGTTTATCGTAGAATCAACTACCGCAGTAGGTCCAAAGGTTGGGAAAAAACTCCAGAGAGATGCATTGTGGGCAGTTACAATTTCACTCATCGGTATCCTTATCTATGTGGCGTGGAGGTTTGAGCTCATATTCGGAATTGCGGCAGTAATTGCGACCTTTCACGATGTGTTGGCAGTATTGGGCGTATTTTATGTTCTGAATAAAGAAATAAACCTGCTCATCATAACTGCCCTTCTGACCCTTGCCGGTTATTCCCTTACAGATACTGTTGTTGTCTTTGACAGGATAAGGGAAAACCTCAGAAAAAGGGGCAAGGAGGTCATTGAAGGTCTTATCAACAGAAGCATCAATGAGGTTTTAAGAAGGACAATCGTTACATCCGGCACAACACTATTGGTATTAAGCGCGCTTCTCATTGCAGGCGGCGAGGTAATCCATGACTTTTCCCTTGCCCTATTCCTCGGCGTATTGGTAGGCACATATTCATCTATCTTTGTTGCAAGTCCATTGTTGCTTTTATGGAAAGGCAAGCGGGGGAGATTGATACGATAATTTGAGTATACGATAAAAGGCAAAAGTGGTTGTGGTTTCTCAATTTTGATAAGTGGTGTATTTTTATATAATCAGGGTGAGTTATACTCTTCTAAATTCATCCAGCTTAATACCTAAAAACTATACCCATTCTTCATAAAAACCCCATATTCCCCTATATTTTTCTTGACAATACCGCCCTCTCTTTGTTAGCCTTCACTGTCTTACTTTGGAGAATACTATACTCCGTAAAATAGCGATTGAAACCTCGCTATTTTACCCCCAAAAATCAATGTCTATTTTTGGGTATACTATATCTTTTAGCTATTCAGGAGGAGTTTTTGTTATGAGAAAGACGTACCTGCTTGCACCAGGGCCAACGCCAGTGCCAGATAATGCGCTACTTGCAATGGCTCAGCCAATGATACATCACAGGACTCCGCAGTTTTCTGCTATGTTTGCAGAGGTTAAAGAGGATTTAAAATATCTTTTTCAGACAAAGCAGGATGTATTAATCCTTGCAGCCTCTGGCACAGGGGCTATGGAAGGGTCAATAACAAACCTCTTCTCTCCCGGAGACGAAGTCCTTGTCATAAACGGAGGGAAGTTTGGCGAGAGGTGGGGAAAGATATCAGAGGCGTTCGGACTGAAGGCTCATATTATAAATGTAGAGTGGGGAAAGGCTGTTGACCCCAAAGGTGTAAAGAAGATTCTCGATGCAAACCCAAAGATTAAAGGTGTGCTTGTACAGGCAAGCGAAACCTCAACAACTGTTGCACATCCTATAAAGGAACTCGCAGCGTTCACCAAGAATCGTCAGGATTGCGTCCTGATTGTTGACGGTATAACCTCGGTAGGTGTATTCCCAACACCTATGGATGACTGGGGTATAGATGTGCTGGTATCAGGTTCGCAAAAGGCATTTATGCTGCCCCCGGGTCTCGCATTTGCTTCATTAAGCGAAAAAGCATGGAAGTTCATGGAAACAGCAAAGTGCCCGAGATTCTATTTTGATTTCAAGAAAGAGCGGAAAAATCTTAAAGACAATACGACTGCCTATACACCAGCAGTTTCATTAATTATTGGCCTGAGGGAAGCCCTTAAGATGATAAAGGCAGAAGGGCTTGAAAATGTATTTGCAAGGCATAGTAGGCTTGCACGGGCAACAAGGGCTGCTATTAAGGCCCTCGGCCTCAAACTCCTCGCACCAGACAGCCCCAGCGACGCATCCACAGGCGCCTATGTTCCAGAAGGCGTTGATGGCGGAAAGTTTGTAAAATATCTCCGCGACGACATGGGCGTTACAATGGCAGGCGGACAGGATCACCTTAAAGGTAAGATTATAAGAATTGCGCACCTCGGATATGTGGATAACTTTGACATTATCGTCGCCATATCGTCCATTGAGATGGCGCTTAGAAAGTTTGGCCACAAGATTGAATTTGGCAAGGGTGTGGCAGCAGCGCAGGAGATTCTGATGGAGGGGTATAAATAATTGCAAATTGAAGATTGCAAAATGTAAATTTAATGAATGCTTAAACCCTTGACAAAATTTTGTCAAGGGTCAAATTTTGCAATTTAAAATTTGCAATTTTCATTTCTCAATGAGCAATCGCGTAGATGGAGGATTTTGATGAAAGTATTAATCAGCGACAGCATGTCAGATAAATGCGTGGAGATTTTAAAAAGGGCGCCTGGTGTGCAGGTTGATGTCAATACAAAGCTAAAGCCAGAGGAATTAAAGAAGGTTATAAAAGACTATCACGCCCTTGTTGTCAGGAGTGCAACAAAGGTTACGGCTGAGATAATAGAGGCTGCAGAGAACCTCAGGGTCATCGGCAGGGCAGGAACCGGGGTAGATAATATTGATGCCAATGCCGCAACAAAAAAAGGTATTGTAGTAATGAATACCCCTGGAGGCAATACTATAACAACAGCAGAGCATGCTATTGCAATGCTCATGGCCCTGGCAAGGAAAATACCACAGGCTACTGCCTCTATGCGAAAGGGCGAATGGGAAAAGAAAAAGTTTGAGGGTACTGAGGTAACAGGAAAGACCCTTGGCATACTCGGCGTGGGCACTATAGGAAGCGTTGTTGCAGACAGGGCGCGGGGCCTCAGAATGAATGTGTTGGCATATGACCCGTATTTGTCGCAGGAGGCTGCTGACAGAATGGGTGTTGAGATGGTCTCTCTGGACGAATTATATAAAAGGAGCGATTTCATATCAGCACATGTGCCGCTTACAAACGAGACAAAGAACATGGTAAACAAGACAGCCTTTTCAAAGATGAAACGGGGCGTGAAGCTTATAAACTGCGCCAGGGGCGGCATAGTAAATGAGAAGGATTTGTTTGATGCCATAAAGGAAGGCATAGTGTCAGGCGTTGCGCTTGATGTGTTTGAAAAAGAGCCGACGCAGCCGGACAATCCGCTTTTAGGGCTCGAAGAAGTAATATTAACGCCGCATCTTGGCGCATCTACATTTGAGGCTCAGGAAAATGTGGCAATAGCAATCGCTGAACAGGTAGCAGATTATCTTGGCAAAGGCACAATCAGAAATGCTGTGAATGTCCCTTCTATACCTGCAGAACTTCTTGCAAGCCTTGGACCATATATTACACTTGCCGAAAAACTTGGGGTTTTCCAGGGACAGATTTTGAAGGGTGGTATTGAAGAGGTTACTATAGAGTATAGCGGTGATGTAGTTTCTTACGATGTTGCGCCAATTACCATTGCTACTATGAAAGGTCTGCTTGACCAGGTATTGGACCAGCAGGTGAATTTCGTGAATGCTCCGTTTGTTGCAAAGGAGAGGGGTATAAAGGTAGTAGAAATCAAAAGCTCGCGACCTATTGACTTTGCCAGCAGCATTACGATAAAAGTAAAAACCAAAGAAGCGGAAAATCTAATAGAAGGCGCGCTCTTTGGTAAGAAAGAACCAAGGATTGTAAGAATTGACAAATTCTTCCTTGATGCTGTGCCAGAAGGCTATCTCCTTGTGCTCCACAATTATGATAAACCTGGCGTTATTGGCAATGTTGGAACATTGCTTGGGGCAAACAATATAAACATTGCAAGACTTCATCTCGGCAGAGAAGCAGTGGGTGGAGAGGCTGTATCTGTTTGGAGTATAGATACTACTCTATCCCCTGATGTATTTTCAAAACTCCTTAAGTTGCCTCATATGATATCTGCGAAAGTGGTAACATTGTAAAAACAGGTTGAGGTTAAGGTTTAGACTAAGGCTAAGGAAAGACAACCTGTAACCTCAACCTCAGCTTCAACCTCAATCTTAACTTTAATCTTAGACTATGCTCAGTCAAACCAACATATCCCTGCCACCGGGCGTTAAAGATAGTTTGCCTGATGAAGCAAATAAGATAGAACAGATTGAATACAGCATACTATCTGTTCTGGAAAGGCAAGGCTATGCAAGGGTAATCACACCGTTTATTGAATACCTTGATGTGCTTTCCATTGGACTAGGGAACGACTTAAAAGAAAAGGTGTTTAAATTTATAGATCCGGCATCAGGCAGGGTTGTTGCCATACGACCTGATATAACACCGCAAATAGCACGACTAATAGCTACCCGGATGAGAGACTATAAACTGCCAATTAGGGTTTGCTACAATGAAAAAATCTTTCGCTACCAGGAGCCACGGAGCGGCAGGCCAAGAGAGGTTCAACAGATTGGGGCAGAACTTATAACAAAAGAGCCTTCCCCGGAGGCTGATGCAGAGATAATAACCATGGCAATAAACAGCCTTAAGAGTCTGGGGCTTAAAGACTTTAAGATAGATATCGGTGAGGTCGGTTTTGTGAGAGGGATGGTAGATAGCCTTTCTGTAAGTGATAAAGAAAAGACTGCCATAAAAGACGCTATAGCCCTTAAGGACAGTACTGCATTAGAAGCATTCGTGAATAGTATGGGGAAAAAAATCTCGGATAAAACAAAAAGGGAAATAAAACTGATTCCTTCTTTATTTGGAGATGAAGAGGTCGTAGAAAGGGCTCAATCCATTGCCTTTAACAAGCAGGCCAAAACAGCAGTAGCGAATCTTTCGAAAGTCTTAAAGATTCTCATGAAAAAGGGATTTAAAAAGTTTATAACATTAGATCTTGCAGAGATGCGCGGTTTTGATTACTATACGGGAATAATTTTTGAGGGATTTGCCAGAGGGGTAGGAAAGGCGATTATGGCAGGTGGCAGATACGATAACTTGATGAAAAAATACGGTTATCCCTGCGCTGCCGTAGGTTTTGCCTTTGATGTGGAGAATACAGTTACTGCAATGGGAGTTACAAAAATTGAAAATGTCTAAAAATGTCGTTATCGTTGGCGCTCAGTGGGGGGATGAAGGAAAGGGTAAGATAGTTGACATACTGAGCGAATATGCAGATGTGATAGTGCGATTTCAGGGCGGGAATAATGCGGGCCACACAGTGGTGGTAGACCATGATAAATTTATCCTCCACCTTATCCCATCAGGCATATTGCATAAAGGCAAGAAGTGTATCATAGGAAATGGCGTTGTTGTTGACCCGGCGATTCTATTACAGGAGATTGACACCCTTCGTGCAAAAGGCTGCTTTCAAAATGATGAAGACCTACTTATAAGTGAGGATGCGCACCTCATAATGCCGTATCACAAAAAATTAGATGCGGTCAGAGAACGGATTAGAGGCAAACATAGGATAGGGACAACAGGAAGGGGCATTGGCCCTGCGTATGAAGATAAAGTAGCGCGGTGCGGTATTAGATGCGGAGATTTGCTAAAGGAAGATGTGTTCAGGGAAAAACTCAAGATTAATCTCATTGAAAAGAATCATCTGTTAAAAAACCTGTTTCATGAAGAGAGCTTTGAAACATATGATATGTATTATCAATATATGTCGTATGCAGAACGGATTGGCAGATATATAGCAGACACAGGCTTTTATCTGAATACCGCAATACGAGAAGGAAAGAATATACTATTTGAAGGCGCACAGGGAACGCTTCTTGACGTTGACCACGGCACCTACCCATTTGTTACATCCAGCAACACCATTGCCGGAGAGGCTTCAACAGGTAGCGGCGTTGGCCCCACAAGGATAGATAAAGTTATAGGCATATCCAAGGCATATACAACAAGGGTAGGAGAAGGTCCTTTCCCAACTGAATTAAAAGGCGAGGAAGGTGTCCAATTAAGAGAATGGGGTGGAGAATATGGGGCAACAACCGGAAGACCACGAAGGTGCGGTTGGTTTGACGCAGTAGCTGCAAGATATGCTGTAATGGTAAATGGTCTTGATGGCATGATTCTGACCAAATTAGATGTATTAGACAATCTGGATAAGATAATGATATGCACAGGTTATAATTATAATGGCAATATCATAAAGGACTTTCCATCTGATAGCATCACCCTTAATAACTGTAAGCCTGTATATGAAATAATGGACGGTTGGAAAAAAACCACGAGCGGCATTACGCAATTAGCCGACCTTCCCAAAAATGCTTTGGCGTATATAAAAAGACTTGAAGAGTTGATTGGAGTAAGTATAATAATTATTTCAGTTGGTGCTGGAAGAAAAGAAGCGATAATGATTGAGAACCCGTTCGAGTAAATAAAGCTATCAAGCATCAAGCTATCTGGTTCTTAAAGCTTGATAGCTTGGTAGCTTTATAGCTCGATAGCTAAAAAACGAGCCGCTAGCTCAGTTGGTAGAGCAACGCCCTTTTAAGGCGTGGGCCCCGGGTTCGAATCCCGGGCGGCTCACCAGTATAATAAAATTGAAAAATGCAGATTGAAGATTGCAAATTGCAAAATTTCTAAAACCGTTTCTAATAATTTTGCATTTTTCATTTTGCAATTTTCAATTTTACGAGTCCCCATCGTCTAGTGGCCAAGGACATCGCCCTTTCACGGCGGTAACCCGGGTTCGAATCCCGGTGGGGACGCCAGAAATTTAAAGGGATTAATCCCGATACTTCGGGATTAATCCCTTTTTTATATAAATTAAGCTTTAGTTCCGAAAATACATACCAAATCCCATTTTTTGGTAGGGGAGGGGCGCCTGTCCCCGAATGCTTCTATCGGGGATGTCCCCTTCCGTCGGGCGGCCACAAGGGCTTCCCCTACATTTATTTTTCATGTCGCTCTGTGATCCCGCCTAAGGCGGGCTCGTGAGGGTTTACTCAGTAATAATAACGCTATTACAATTCTTATGAAGACTTCAGTAATTAAGGGGTTTGCCAGTTGGCTAACCCCTTTTTTATTAAGGATATTTTTTATCCGTAAAATAGCGATTGAAAACCTCGCTATTTTACAAACTGGCGATTTGCCTGCCATACTTCGTTGTCGGCACATTTTTGCTCTTCACCGTATCCTCCCCCTGTCCCCCTCCATGAGGGGGATAAAGGGGGAGGGCTCATCGCAAAAATGGATTCCGCCTCGTCTGGCAGTCAACTTGCCAGTTTCCCCAAAAATCAATGTCTATTTTTGGGCTTACACATTTGATTGAACTTCGTTTCTAATTGTGCTATAGTTTTAAAAAATAAATATAGGGGGCTTGGTTTCATGACAGATAGTCCGTCAGAAAAAATAGATAATAATGAAATATTTTATGAAAAGGCCATCAAAGAGCTGAAAGACGGGGAGCTTGTTAAAGGGATGGTTGTTTGTATTGCAAGGGATGTGGTTGTTGTTGATATAGGATATAAGTCTGAAGCCCAGATACCTCTCAAAGAATTCTTTGATGGTGATGGCAACCTTAATGTAAAAGTAGGAGATGAGATAGAGGCAATTCTGGAAAATAGCGATGACGATAAAGGTTATGTGACTCTCTCTATAGAAAAGGCAAAAAAGATAAAGGTTTGCAAGGACATAGAGGAATCATATCATGGTGGCAAATCAGTTGAAGGCAAGATAGTTCAGAAGATAAAAGGCGGTTTTGTTGTTGATATCGGCGGTATTACTGCCTTTCTTCCGGGTTCTCAGGTAGATGTCAGGCCTGTCAGCAACCCTGAGCAAGTTATTAATAAACAGTTTAGGTTTAAGGTTTTGCAGTATGACAAACGAAAGCCAAGCATAGTTGTATCAAGAAGGGCTATTCTCGAAGAAGAAAAGGAAAAGATTAAAAAAGAAACACTCCAGGCCCTTGGGGAAGGGAATATTATTGAGGGCATTGTAAAAAATATTACTAATTATGGCGTGTTTGTTGACTTGGGCGGCATTGATGGGTTGTTACATATTACTGATATCTCCTGGGGTAAAATTAAAAACCCAGCAGACATTTTCAAGGTTGGAGATAGGATATCCGTTAAGGTGTTGAAATTTGATAAAGAAGAAAATAAAGTCTCTCTTGGGTTAAAACAGATAAAGCCAAACCCATGGGATTTAGTAAGGGAAAAGTATCAGGTTGGTTCAAGGGTTGCTGGGCGGGTTGTTAAGCTTGTGGATTATGGGGCTTTTGTTGAGCTTGAGGATGGACTTGAAGGGCTGATCCACCTGTCTGAATTGAGCTGGACAAAGATAAAGGATGTGTCTCAGAGGCTGAAAATAGGCGATAATGTAGAGGTAAAGGTACTGGAAGTAGACCCTGGAAACAAGAAGATATCTTTAAGCCTTAAACAACTTACACCAAATCCGTGGGAGATATTAGAAACAAAATATCCTAAAGGAGAACGGGTTAAGGGCATAGTGAAGAACATAGCTGATTTTGGCATCTTTGTAGGGGTAGGAAACGGGATAGATGGATTAGTGCATATTTCCGATATGTCCTGGAAGAAAATAAAGCATCCATCAGAGCTTTTTCATGTCGGCCAGGAGGTAGAGGCTGAGGTTGTAGGCATAGATAAGGAAAAACAACGATTCTCCTTGAGCACGAAAGTGCTTTGCAAGAATCCATGGCATGGAATTGAAGATAAATATCAGCCGGGCAAGTCTGTGAGCGGCAAAGTTACAAACATTGCAAATTTTGGGGCATTTATAGAGCTTGAGGATGGTATAGAAGGTTTAATACACATATCTGAATTGAACAGAGGGAAGAAAAAGGGGATAAATCTGAAAATTGGCGATGTGGTTGAGGCAGAAGTCCTAAATGTAGACCGAGATGACAAAAAGATTGGTCTCGGGCTTAAGGGATTATCAACTGTTGAAAGGAAGGAACAGTCAGTAAGTGCGGTTTAAACCTCCATTTTCTTTCTTAGTTAATAAATTCCTTTTTACCCCGCATTCCCTGTAACGTTATCGTTTTTAGCCGAGGATAAAATCAGGGAAACCATGCCTTTAGGGCAGGAGAGGAGGGTTGCAGTCAAATTGTTTTAAAAAAGCCAAGATTATGGTGAAGAAACATTTAAAATTGGTGTTGAGTATTGCTGGTTTGTTTTTTATATTTTTCTTTGGTCTTCTGCTGCTTTTTACAGCCCTTATAGGCGGAGATGGTTTGTCATTTGGCGATAAAGTAGCTGTAGTGGAGATAGAGGGTGTAATAACAGAATCAAATTCAATAAACAAACAGATTAAGGAATATGGGGAGAGGAAAGATGTAAAGGCAGTAGTTGTAAGAATAGATTCACCAGGCGGTGGGGTAGGTCCCTCGCAGGAAATTTATAGAGAGCTTAAAAAGATAAGTGTCGAAAAAAGGGTGGTAGCCTCAATGGGTTCTGTGGCAGCATCCGGCGGCTATTATGTCGCAGCAGCAGCTGACAAGATTATTGCGAATCCAGGCACAATTACTGGTAGCATCGGCGTTATCATGGAGTTTGCAAATGTGGAAGACCTCCTGAAAAAGATAGGCTTAAAGGGATATGTAATAAAGAGTGGAGAATATAAGGACATTGGCTCGCCTTTAAGAAACATGAAGGAAGATGAGAAAAGGCTTATACAGGGCGTTATAGATGACGTGCATGAGCAATTTATTAATATTGTGGCTGAGAACAGAAAACTGGATATTGGCACTGTAAAAAAACTTGCTGACGGCAGAATATTCTCTGGTTCGCAGGCCAGAGACATGAAATTAGTTGATGAGCTGGGAAACTTTCAGGATGCCATTGATGCAGCAGCTTCTCTGGCTAATATAAAGGGGAAGCCGTTTGTAATTTATCCAGAAAAAAGAGGAGTAAGTTTATGGGATATAGTCTTCGGTGACGCTGCCGGCCAGGTTTTAAAGAAACTTAAGGCCAATTATGATTTAATGTATCTCTTTCCATATAGTATACATAGCAAGTAATGGATTGTAAGGTTTTAATTTAATAAATTACTCCAGACTCTAAACTCAAAACTCTGAATACGGGAGGGATGGAAAATGACAAAAAGCGAATTGATTGAAAAGGTTTCTGGAAAGGTGAAGAATTTCACAAAACGGGATGTGGAAATAATTGTTGATACAATCTTTGAGAATATGACAGGCAGCCTTGCAAAAGGAGAAAAGATTGAGATTAGAGGTTTTGGCAGTTTTAAGGTCAAGGAGCATAAGGCCAGAAAGGGCAGAAATCCAAAGACAGGAGAGAGTATAGACATTCCATCCAAAAAAACCCCGTTTTTCAAGGTTGGTAAGGAATTAAAAGAAAGGGTGAATCAATAGTACACGATGAAGCAGCTCTGGGCCCCATGGCGGGTCGATTATATACTTGGTAATGCCAATAATACCGGGCAAAAACCCACTCAATGTATATTTTGTAAAGAATATAGTAAAGATGATAAAAAAGAATTGGTTCTCTATCGGGGGAGTCTTGCCGGAGTCATGATGAATAAATTCCCTTATAACAACGGCCATTTGCTTGTTTATCCATGGAAACATTCAAGCTTGTTAGAAGATATGGATTCAGCCGAGACCATAGAGGTTTTTAGCCTAATAAAAAACGCTGTTGCTATCCTGAAAAAAGAGATGAGCCCTGGTGGCTTTAATATAGGTATGAATCTCGGTAAGGATGCTGGGGCAGGAATAGATGAACATCTTCATTTTCATGTAGTTCCACGTTGGGGTGGTGATACAAACTTCATGCCAGTTATAAGTGAAGTTAGGGTGATACCAGAACACCTTCAGGCTACCTACGATAAACTTTATCCCCATTTTCAAAGACTGAAAATTATAAGTTAGGCAGCCTGCCTCTATTTGTAAACACCCATTACCTTTTTAATCTCATTCCCTATTGCTTCCCTCAGTTCTTTTGGTTCCAACACCTCTGCCTCTGCCCCAAAAGACAGCGCCCACTTCTTAACATCCCAAAAACCAGATGTCTTCATTTCAAGGATTATTGAGCCGTCCTTTTGTTCTTTAATCTTCTGTTCTTTAGCCCATTGCCGCTCTTTGACATATCTTGCCTGAGCAGCGGAAAACCAGATTTTTGCTTCAATAGGGTCATCGTAAATAATATCAAATGCAGAACTCAGCGCCTCCTCAGGGTCAAAATCATCAGGATATTCAAAATAGTCATTAGTTAATTCCATTGTTTGTATTCGTTCAACAGCCATCATCCTTATATCTCCAAACCTTGTTATTCTTGCAAAGATATAAAGCCCGCCTTTACGCTCAAAAAAATTTAAAGGGTCAATCTTGAATTCCTTAATTTTATTGTCACTAAAAGAATGGTATTTGACATGACAGGTCTTTTTCTGAAGCATTGCCTCTGTCAGAGATTCTATAATCTTTTCCTTTCCTGAATAGTCTTTGGCAAATTTCGAAAATGGGATAAAAAGCGTTTTTATCTTGTCTATCTTGTCGGCAAGCCCATTTGGAGCAAACACGCCTATCTTGTTAAAGGCTGAGTTGATATGTTTTCCAATGTCAGTCCCTTTATAAAGCCGTTCCTCTCCCTTAAGAAAATACAATGATATGATTTCCGGTAAACTCAGATTTATATCCGGAAGTTTTATGTTGGGAAGTTTCTTAAGATTACGTAGCCTCAAGTTTCCAGCGTTTTTTCTTTTCCAGACGGATTTTATCTTCATAGATTGGAAATCCGAACTCCTGTATAAACTCAAGCAGACGATATACCGACCTCCTGTCAATCCCAAGCTCTTCTGACAGTTCATCAATAGTAACCCCCTCTGTCTTGCCAAGCAGGTCAACAGCCCTTAAAAATTTGCCAAGATTTTTGCCCCTCATATTATATCCTTTATATTTGGGTAAAATTGCTTAACAGTTGAATGCAGCCTCTATCCTTTGCCTTCTTATAATACTTGTTGTCCGCAGTAATAAATATCCCGTGTTTATATATGGCAGCGGCATGATAGGCAGCATCATAAAAAGTCACCCTCTTATCATTGACAAGTTCCATGATAAGAGACAACAGGGGTTCAGTAATCTTTATCTCCGTAAATTCATACCCCAGAAATTTTTTCATAATATCTTTTGCAAGGGACGGCTCCCTCCTGCTTATAATGCTGCCCACCTCAAATAACCAGAGAGACGGCAGGATTATATCGCATTTCCCCTCAAGCCATAGAGACAAGATAGAAAGCGCCTTTCCCCTGTGGGCTTCGTCATCCTTCAAAACCCACTTCAAGAGCACGGAGGCATCAGGCACAATGGTTTTCACAGGGTTCTACCGCCTTCGCTCTTTCCTTAATTCTGCCACTATCTCTTTGGCAGAAGCAGGCCGTGTGTGAGAAGAGATTTCCATGAGTTCTTTTGTAATCTTTTTCCTTTTTAACAGCAAGAGTTCCTTTCTAATTGCCTCATTTACAATTCTGCTCCTCTGACCATGAGGCACGAGGTCTTCCAATTTCTTTCTGACCTCTTCATCCACTATAAATAACATCTTCTTTGCAGTTGACATGTTTATCACCCCTTAAATAGATATATATGGACAATATATATCATTTAAAAATATCCGTCAAGGATTTAAAGCCATCCAAAACAGACATTGATGCCGTTCGGCCTTTCATCTGTGTCCACTGATTGAATTAACAGGCTGTTGAAAAAGGCATCAATAGCCTTGATTACACAGATTAGGAAAAACGATTACACAGATATTTCAATGGGTTTTAATCTGTGAAATCTAATCTTTTATCCGTGTAATCGGAGTTTGTTGAGTTTTTCAACAAACTGTTAATACAGATGACTCCTTTATTAAGGAGCGCATGAAATAGTTTGCTTTTTCATCTCCAAAAAGAAATCCCCCACTTTGTCATTCCCGCAAGCATTAAGCGGGAATCCATTACGAAAACTCTGGATGCCCGATAGAACCATTCGGGCATGACAGTCCTTGGAAAACAACGCAAATGCAATCTATAATTATACTCTCATTAATAAGTATGGCCAAAAATGTCGTAGTTGTCTTGTAAGATGCTAACAATAAAATTTTCTCACTTCTAAAATCATCAACTTTATGGTAGGGTAAGATAAATTTTCTATGTCCTACAACGAAGCAGACACACGGGCTAATCTCATTGACACGAAATTACGCGATGCAGGTTGGAATAATAATCTGATTTCCCGCGAGTATCCCATTTCCGCAGGCCGCATTGAGATAATCGGCGAAACACATCGCCGCGCGGCTCCTCAAATGGTTTGATTTAATAGGTTGATAAAACTTATATAGCATAGCTAAACTTTAAATTAAATAATGGCGGTAAATATGGATACTAAAATCATCAAACAATATTTAGATAAGCAAAAAATTAAGGTTGTTGAGACTTGGACTTCCCCCGAATTTTAGGACACTCAGTTAGGTTAGGCTACCATAGATTCCAGCTCAAATGATACTGGGGAACGATACCCCATAGCTGAGTGACGCCTCTGACGATTATAGAATATTTCAATATAATTGAAAATGCTCTGTCGGGCATCTGCCCTTGTTTCATACCTGTGGTCATACACATGCTCAATCTTTAAGGTATGAAAAAAGCTCTCAGCAACTGCATTATCATAACAATTGCCCTTCCTGCTCATGCTCTGGATAAAGCCATGGCTGTTAAGCACATTACGGAAATCAGCGCTTGCATACTGCACTCCTCTGTCAGAATGAAATATACAACAGGATCCAGGATTCCTTCGCCCGATGGCCTGATACAAGGCTTTAATCACAAAATCCGATGTCAGTCTTTCACTCATGGCCCAACCCACTACCTGCCGGGAATATAGATCAAGTATCACTGCAATGTACAGCCAGCCCTCCAATGTCCAAATATACGTGATATCTGAAACCCAGACGGTATTGGGCTTTTCTGCTGCAAAGTTCTGTTTCAGTAAGTTCTCGGCAACAGGAAGATTGTGCTTAGAATTCGTTGTTGCCTTGAACTTCTTTTTTGCTTTGCCTGCAATCCCATTACGCTTCATCAGGCGGGCTACACGGTTTTTGCCGCACTTTGTTCCCTTTGCCTGTAAATCCTCGGTGATCCTTGGACTCCCATATGCCCTGTGACTGTTCTTATGTGATTCTCTTATCTCCATCAGTATTTTCTCGTTCTCCCGCTGCCTCTTGCTCTGAGGCTGTCTCTTCCATCCGTAATACCCACTCCGTGATGCTCCTATTACCATGCACATCTTCTTCACCCCATGCGAAGAGCGATGCTGGTCCATGAACCAGTATTTCATTTGGGGTGTTTTGAGAAGATGGCCAACGCTTTTTTTAGGATTTCCCTATCCTCCTTGAGATTGGCGTTTTCTTTCTGCAACTTCCTAAACTCTTCGTCTTGGGGCTTTAGGTGCCCCTTCCCGGGAAAACTGCCTGCTGGATCTTCTTGATACTTCCGCTTCCATGTGCGTAACAGGTTCTCATGTATCCCAAGGCTCCGGGCTACTTCAGTAACCTTTCGTCCTTCCTCTGTTGATAGTCTTACTGCTTCTTCCTTAAACTGCTTATCGTACTTCCTATTCCCTTTTCTCTCCTGCATTTCACACCTCCTAAGGTTTTAAGATTGTATTATAACCTAACCTTTCGGTGTGTCCGCTATTTCGGGGGAAGTGCA
>Ga0209212_1002477_pt1 | contig 26085 bp, 32 predicted proteins | sample RifGroC2_FD_183996 | JGI IMG/M metagenome (GOLD analysis project Ga0209212, IMG submission 183996) | Groundwater microbial communities from Rifle, Colorado, USA - Groundwater C2 (SPAdes) (version 2) | ecosystem: Environmental > Aquatic > Deep subsurface > Groundwater | place: Rifle, Colorado... | reverse complement strand
TAGGCCCGATGCAGGAAGGCTTGGTCCATATTTCCGAACTGGCGCCGTTTAGAGTCAACAAAGTTACCGATGTGGTAAACTTGGGAGACACGGTGAAAGCCAAGATTATAAGCATTGACGAGAAGGGAAGAGTAAACCTTTCTATCAAGCAATTGGACCCCAACTATGGCCGAGGAAAATTCAACAACAAATGAGGAAAACGGCAACTCCATAAGAGGAATCCGCACTTTTGAGGACGATATTGCCAAGTACACCAAAGAGAAAAATTTTTCCATCCTTGATATCGCCGCCGAAGAAGCGAAGGTGCGCGGGTTAAGTTTTGAAAATCCAGAAGAAAGGAAAAGTTTTCTCAATTTCAGAAAAATAATTTTTATTTTGGTTGCCGTTTTGCTTGTTTCTGCCGTCGGCTACTTCGGCTTCGCCAAGCCTCTGCTTAAAAGAAGCAGTGTCGCCGATAATTTTATTCAAATAACGCAGGGGCCGATTTTAACCGACCAAAAAATTGAAATTATCGCCAGCCAGGACAAAAAGGAAGTTTTTAAGAGAGATTTGAAAAGCGCGCTAGGTGGAGGAGAAGGCGACGGGACGCTCTCGGAAATATCCGTTGTCAAAATAAGCGGCGAGCGAAAAACAAGCCTGACCAAAGACGAGTTTTTCTTTATGCTTGGCGCCCAAATGCCGCAAGGCCTGAAAGATTATCTGGAAAAAGATTTTATGCTCCTTAGTTTCGGCGGGACGGACAATTCCCCGATTCTTGTTTTCAAATCCAAATCCTACACTTATGTGTTTTCTGAAATGTTGAAATGGGAAAAAAGCTTGACCGACGACCTGAAAGCGATTTTTCCCAATGATAATTTGATCAGTAATGATTCTTTCGCCGATAAATATATCCAAAATCATGATGCCCGCATCGCCGAAAAAGACGGCGAAATTGACTTGGCTTATGCTTTCATTGACCGCAAGTATCTTGTGATCACCAACAATCAAGAAGCCCTATCCGAAATTTTCCGCCGCTTTTCTTCCGTCCAATACGCCAACCCAAGCGCGGGATGGTAAAAACTTGAAACAAAGCGCGAGTATCACACATAGTTCCTATCGCAAATTTAGGTGATAGTTAAAGTATCCGCTTCTCACCCCAGCGACCAATTTTTCTTAGTGGTACCCCACTTTAGAAAAAGGAAGTGCTCTTGTGGCGCGGAAATGTCCGACCTGTGGTGAGTCTGGTCGAACCAGGCTCAAAGGTAAATGCGCTTGCTTGCCCGTTCGTAGCCTTGGCGAAGTCGGGACCCGCCCTCTCGTTCGCGCGCAATATCCCCGCCGTGGGGAAAAGAGGAAACGGCGGGGATGCTCCCCGCTAAATCAACTTTAGACACTCAAAAAATTCTTTAAGAATTGACTCTTTATCTCCGTTTGAATTTGTCGCAGTTCCGTCATGCAATTCAATATTTAGATCCTCACATAATCGGATAAACTTTTTAGATTTTGTCGTGTCATTAAATCCACCAATGCTATCTTGGGTTAGTTTCGTTGTGAAAGTTCTAACGCTTTTTCGTTGTGAAATTTCAGTCTTGAGTTCGAGATAATACTTGCGCTTAAAAATGTGCTCTAAAACTTCACGACAATCTGCTTCAAAAGCCGTCGTGAGTGTCCGCGTATCAAGTATGCCTTTTATTTTCTCAATACGATGTGAAATATCATCATCTGGAAAATCTTGAGTAAAGTCTGCGTGTATAATTTTGCTTCGTTTCTGTCCACCATCAACATATTCTTCAATTTTTAGGGTGCAAGCACTCGGCATTAGACGGGCAAGTTCTTTTGCAAAGCGGTCTTCATGGGTCAAAATAATCTTTTGCTTTGGTAATATACTTTTTTCTGTTCCGTTAGCTTCTTTGTACTTACAAGCTATATCCGTAATTATTTGCACAGTCTTACGACGGCGTTCTCTATCAAAACTAGACATTGGGTCATCAAACACAACTACTTTTTTATCCAAATCTCGATCATGTGCAAGGAGAGAAACAAAAAATCCAAATGCAAGAAGGCGTTTATCGCTTTCGCTTAGGGTATTTCTGAAATTCGGTGTTTTATCATCCTCGTTATCAATACTTACCTTGTGCATACCAAAAAACTTAATTGCAAAAATCCGTTCATCCTTACCAATTATCTTTTTGAGGGACTTAAAATCTTCAACTTCAAAATCTGCACACATTTCTTTGCAAAGCTTGTTTATAGTTCCTTTATGGGTGTCAAAAATAGCCGAGGAATACTCATCAAGTTCTTTGCGCTTTGTTTCTCTAGTCTTTCTTACTTTTTCAGCTTCTGTTTCATTTGTCTCTAAGTCCTTGCAAAACTTGACCCATGCTGGTTCATAACGCTTTTTAGTAATTTCAAGTGTGTGTTTTTCGTTTTCAAGTACAGAAACAGTTTTAGGCGAAGGAATGTTTAGTTTCTTTTGCTCCAACTCCTCCAAATCCGTTTTAATTTTTTCTAATCCAGTTTTTAAGCGATCAAAAGTATCAAAGTTTACTGCATAATTTAGGTCGCGTTTTTTATCCAACTCTTTCTCAAATTGCTTTTTCAATTCTGCAAGTTCGGCAATCTTCTCGTCGCTCAAACCAATGTTTAAGTCTTTGGCTCTCAAATCGGCGGCGATCTTTTCAAGTGTAGCTTCAAAGTTTATCCCTTTGAAATAATCAATCACTTTATTTACCTCGTTCTGTAGTTGTTCATAACCGCCCTTAAAAAACGCAGAGTAAATAGCTATGAGAGATTCTGCCGTTACTCCCAAATCTTGTCCACAAAAAATGCAAGTTCTCGGAGAACCGTCGGCAGGAGTATCTTTCAAAAAATCTAAACCCTCACTAAGAAAATTCTCCGCACTTTCATCAGTAGAAAAATGTGATTTTATATGCGTCTCAATTTCCTCTTGTTTTATATCAAGGGTTTTTGCAAGGGTGTCCCGAATTGAAAATCGAAAGGCAGAGACATTCTGTATATGAATTTTTATTGCTTTCTTTATGTCCTTTTTCTCTCGTTCAAATTTTATCTCTTTGTCCTTATCCTTTAACTTGTCGTCAATTTTTGAGTCTTCGGATAATGCTTTGAATTTAGTAAAATCAAGGTTTGGAAAGTGGCGTGTGAATTCGCGTGTTTTTTCTCCCTTTTGATTAGCAAAATCATCACTTTGTTTTTGCAAAGCGATGATTTCATCGTTTAAGTCTTGGCCTTTTTTACCGATAATAACCGTATTGAGATTTTTCTGTTGATCAAAAGTTATATTCTCTCCATCAAAGACATTTTCGGCAATAAATTTTGAGTCAAAAATTAGTATTTTTGGGTTCGCTTTATTCCATGCACGATTTTGAAATATATATTTGTCATTTACTCCAGCTTCTTCAAAATCAATTTCTACATTTTCCCCTGATGTAGCTCCGAAAGTTTTTCTGCCAATAAGAATATTGTTATTGCCTGTCTGAATGGAACGAATAATTGCTACAAGGGTACTTTTCCCTTGTGTATTGAATCCGAAAACGATAGTTTCCTTGGCGAATTCACAGCCGGCAGCATGACAGTCAGCAAATCTTCCAATATTCAGTATTTTTTGAATTCGCTTTAGCATATTTTTATTTCATTCTATTTTCTGCGACCTTAAAATACTTTTTATCTTTTTCTATACCTATCCAATTTCTGCCAAGTTTTTTTGCAACAAATGTTGTCGTTCCACTTCCCAAAAATGGATCGAGAACAATGTTTCCTTTGTTCGAGGATGCAAGAATAATTCTGCGTAGCATTTCTTCAGGTTTTTGTGTCGGATGAATAGCCCGATTATCTTTTCCTCTGATCCGTTCTTTCCCTTGGACTAAGGGTAACTGCCAGACATCCCTCATTTGCTTTAGAGAACCATCCTTTTGTTTATCTGGATTCATTTTCCTCAATTCCTCATAGTTGAAAATCCATTTTTTACTCTTAACTGCCCATACAACAAATTCTGTAGAGTGAGTGAAAACTCTCCTTGTCATATTTGGCATCGCATTTGTTTTTTGCCAAGTGATAATATTATTGATTTTGAAATCAAGTTGTTTCAGAACAATCATCACTTCCGAAATGTTATGAAAAGTACAAGATATATAAATTGAACCCCCCTCTCTCAAAACTCTATAAGCACCACCAATCCATTTACGGGTAAATAGCAAATATTCCGGTGCAGACATTCTGTCCCATTCCTCATTCACCATATACCAGTCTCCACCAGTTTTGTTTCCTTTCCAATGTAGTCCGTTTCCGGACAAATTGTATGGCGGGTCAGCAAAAATAAGATCAACAGAATCTTTTTCAATCTGGCTTGGCGAAACTTTTATGCGAGCATTTCTTCCAATGCCAAAAGCTCACAATGCAAGTCGTCCAGTCGGCTTTCGTCTTCAATGTTCCCTGATGAATTATTTTCTGCTTTTTCAATTTTCCCCTGCAATTCGAAAATTGATTGGTCAATTTTTTTATCTTCCTTCATAAATTTTACCTTTATCAGTTAGAGAATAAAATCCTTTTTGATCGGGCAACCGCACAAATAGATACATATTATCAGGATGAATACTCTTTGATTCGTGCTTATTTAATTCGCCTCGTATGGAATTTCTGAATGTATCCATTTTGTATACGAGATTTTTTTCAGCCACCACTTTTTCGACTTCCTCATAGATTGTTTGAAGCGGTACAAATTCCATGCCCTTGATTTGCTGTTCTTTAATAGTTTGGATTATCAGACTTTTGATTGATGGAACAGTGCCAGGCAAAAATTGCTCCCTTCTCTGAATTTGTTTGATAACCTCTTGAACACTTTTATCTTGAATGGCACCTTGCTCATTTTGTAAGAAAGCTTTATAAACATCAGAGTATCCCGCCAAATATTCCTCATCAGGAGAGAATACGGAATCGGTGAATTTTACGGAGTTATAAATTGCTTCAAGCTGTGAAAAATAAAGCGGTTTGCTTTCTTTAAAAATTACATTCGCTTCAAAATTTGTCATCAATCCTCCCGCCGTTAAATTTGTGCTACCAACAATACCTGTTGTTTCTCTTTTGCCTTGAAACAAGTAAATTTTTGGATGAAATACGATGTTGTTTTTATTAACATCCTTGTCGCCGTAGCAATAAAATTTCAAGCTAGGCGTTGTTTTTTGAAGTTGAATTAAATAATGCATTGACTGCGGGTCGGTTGTTTTAAAATCAAGCCCAGCAATAATCTCGACAGTTCCATTGTTTTTCAAGCATTGATCCAGCGATTTTTCTATTACTCTTATACCAGAGTATTTTAGAAAAGCGATGGCGATTCTTGCAGATTGAGCATTTTGCAATTCTTGATTGATGATATTACCGACCGGGTAATTTAGATTTGATAAAATTTGTATAGACATAGTTATTTATTCTTTTTATTGAGTGAAGAAAGCTTTCGTACACCATTTAAAAGTTTAGCATTCTTGGTAGTTATCACACTTTCGCCTGTTTGCTTTTCTATTTCCAACCTTGCCTTTCTTGCGGCAATTCCTCCTGCTCTGGCAACTTGTTTATTGTTTTCGAGTCCTTTCGGTTTTTTCTTTTTAGATATTTCTGCTGTTGAGGCTTCAGCAAGCATATTGAGGACAAGCTCGAGATTGGTCATATTATCTCTCAAATTTTCCTTTTTCAGTCCCTTAAACTTTTTATAATCTCTCACACTTCTGTCTGCCCACGCTCTCGTAATCTCATCTGTTAGTATTGCATATTCTAGTCCTTCTTTCATTTCCCGTTCTTGCCACTCATCGGTTAATTCTTTGCGTACTTCAATACTTTTTAATCGTTGATTTATCCATTCTCTTGAATAACCTTTTTGCAAATATGTTTTCATCGCTCTATCAAAAGCAAGTTCGGGATCTTCTGTTTCTTCTATCCGTTCATATCCAACCTTTGCAAGCCATAATTTAAAAGGTTCTGCTTTTGGAGAAGGAATTGATTGGATTACGCGAAGCAAGTCTTCAGTGGAAAAAGAGTCTGTTTCTCTTTTCTTTCCGTCAAGGGCGATCATTTTCAACTGTACGATTTTTTCGTACACTTCACTACCCTCGTTTTTCAGCTTACTTTTCAAGTCGCTCCAATACCTCCTTGGAATACTAGCGTCAGTCAAGATTTCAATAACATCAATAATAGAGAAATACCAAGTTTCTTTTTTTTCATCATAAAAACGACGGACTTGCTTTTGATTAAATAAGACTATTGAATTTGTTTTTTTCATATTGAGTATTGAGTAATATTGAATCTATCACCAACCATACCAGTGCCAGCAAAAATATCACAGAAACTTTCAAGGCCGTTGCATTTCTCATTGACGATATCTTCTATAAAGCCTAGTAACTTATGTTTATTTCCGAGATACCGCCTATTTTGAAGTTGAAAACGACTAGAATGAGTCTTTTCTTCTGGTGAAAAGTATGTTTTGTGTATCTTCCTTACAAGTGGGATGTAGACTGGCTCGCTTATCGCCAAAAGATCAAATAAAGATGTTTGGGAACCATCCGAGACATAGAAAACTTTTTTCTGATCGCTAGTCTGTAAATCCAAAAAGAAGCTGTACGAGTCATTTTCACTAACAATAACGAAATCAACAACATTCACTCCCATTATTTTTCCGGCTTCGAGAAGTGTTTGAACAACATCTGTATCTTGTTTGCTCGGAGTTACATCTCTAGACGGGTGATTATGAACTAAAATAATACTGGCAGTATTTAATTCAACTGCTGGATAAAAAATCTCTCTTGGATGTAAAAGAGTTTTGTCTAATAATCCAACACTGATCACTTCTTTTTTAAGTAAAGAGTTTCGTGCGTTAAGGTATAAACAAACAAGATGTTCTTTTTTCTTGTCTCTAATATCATAAATTAAAGAGAGGACATCTTTGGAATTTTTTATCGTAGTCTCGCCCGATTTTGCATCTTCGTAGTATCTTTTTACTAGGGAAATCGCAGAAACAATTTGAAGTGCTTTTGCTTCGCCAATCCCAGAAATTTCTTGCAGATCAGTAACTGAAATATTGAGAAAGTTTTTTCCGAATTTTTGAACAATTTGTTGTGATAGTTTTTGAACATTTTTTCCCTTAATACCACTACCAAGCAAAATGGCTAAAAGATCACTTTTAGAAAGTGCATCCGAGCCTTTTTTCAGAAAGCGCTCTCTTGGTCTGTCTACTTTTGGAATGTCCTTAATTTTTGTCATAATTATTTTAGTAGCTCATCACTCGAAACACCAAGCACTTTGGCAGTATTGGTAATGGTTGAAAGCATTGGATTCGTCTTTCATATCCACAGTATAGCAACTTTCCGATCAAGTTATTATTTTGCCCTTGGCAGGAGTATCTCTCCTTACAGGAGCAGTACAGTTTTCGCATCGTGCTTACAAAGTTTCGCGCAATATGCTCAAACTTTTCGATTCCTGCGCGAAAAACAAGCAGTTGTTTTTCTCTCGGTCATTTTCACTTCGTTCAAATGCCCTCGGCAGGAATCGAACCTGCATTTCAGCCTTCGCAGGGCCGTGTCCTATCCATTGAACGACAAGGGCGTAAAAATCTATTTTATCCACCCCGACGCTTTGGTCGGGGAGCCGACTGAAGCGTCGGCTTTGAACGACAAGGGTATTATTAGAATTTCAAAGCTCGGGCGATGACGGCGACAAGGGATTCTTCAATCTTTTTTTCTTTAAGATACTGCAAAAGGTATCTTCTTGTTTGTTCCGGGTCGGCATCGCCCAACAGTATTACCGTATGAGTAGAAAAAGTTTTTTTTGATTCCAGTATCAGCTCTTTCTTTAACGGAGGGTTGTAGTTTATCCAGAAATGGTCGATATTTTCGTAGTTGAAATTTCTGTTTCCAAATGATACGCCACCAGAATTTATTTCGTGAGAGACAAGTCTCGGCCTTCTGGCTCCGTAGAGCCCGACGGAAAATCCGGCCAGAACGGCAAAAACGGCGAATAAAAAATTATGCAAAACAACGGCCGCCAACACGAGGGCGGCGGTGATTATGCCGAGCGCCCAATACCACTCCGGAGTTTTTTCGTGGAATTCGTATTCCGGCGCGCTCCATTTTATTTTTGAAGGGAGGTTGTCCATATTTACTATATCTTGCCTTACTATAATATATTAACAGCAGAGAAAAGTCATTATGGAAAAATTTTACTTGACCACGCCCATTTATTACGCCTCCGGCAAACCGCACATCGGGCATAGTTTTACCGCGGTGTTCGCCGATGTTGTCGCCCGGCGGCAAAAATCAAAAAGCAAGGATGTTTTCTTTTCGGCCGGGCTTGACGAACACGGCTCAAAAATAGAAGAAAAAGCGAAAAAAGAAAACAAAGACCCGCAAAAATTCACAGACGAAATCGCCCAAAGCTATTTAAGCGCATGGAAAAGTTTGGGGATAGAATACAGCGATTTTATCAGAACCACATCCCTGAAGCATAAAAAAGGTGTTTTAGAATTCGTCAAGAAATTATGGGACACCGGCGATATATATGAAGGGGAGTATGAAGGCTTGTATTGCGTCGGGTGCGAAAATTTCATATTGGAAAGAAATTTGGTAAACGGCTTGTGTCCCGATCACCTTGTCGCGCCGCAAAAAATAAAGGAGAAAAATTATTTTTTCAATCTCAAGAAATATCTGCCGGAAATAAAAAAGAAAATAGAAAAAAGAGAGCTGAAAATAATTCCCGACAGCCGGAAAAACGAAACGCTGGCAATGATGGAATCCGGCGTTTCCGATTTTTCCATCACTCGCGAAAGTCTTCAGTGGGGAATACCTTTTCCTTACGGCAAAAACCAGACCATTTATGTCTGGGCGGACGCGCTTATAAACTACGCCACCGTTTTGGATTATCCAGACGGGGAAAATTTCAAGAAGTACTGGCCGCCGGATTTGCATATTATCGGGGCGGAGATAAACAAATTTCATAGCATTTTTTGGCCGGCGATGCTGATATCGGCCGGCTTGCCTTTGCCGAAGGAAATTTTTATCCACGGACTTTTTACCGTAAACGGGCAGAAGATGAGCAAGACGATAGGCAATATCATAGACCCGATTGAGCTGGCGGAAAAATTCGGCGCGGATGCGGCGCGATATTTGCTGTTGTCGCAATTCCCGGCTTCCGAACACGGCGATGTCAAAGCCGAAGAATTCGCGCGAAAATACAACAGCGACTTGGCCAACGGAATCGGCAACCTGCTGGAAAGGTCTTTCACGATGATGATTGATTATCGCGGCGGTATTCTTGACGCTAAAAACGGCCTTGAAGAGAAAATAAAATCATCGGCCGAAGAAACGGAAAAAAGTTACGAAAAGAATTTTGAGAACTATAAACTGTACGAAGCGTTGGCCGATGTTTTCGCTTTCATCAAAAAATTGGATATTTATATAAACGAAGAAAAGCCGTGGGTTTTGAATAAAAACAAAAACGAAAAACTGGACGAAGTTTTAAACACCCTTCTGTTCGGGATAGAAAAAATAATCGTCTGGCTGGAGCCGTTTATGCCGCGCAAAATGGAAGAAGCCAAAAATTATCTAGCCAAGCTCAAAAAAGGCGAACTGAAAAAAGAGGATAAATTGGGGTTGTTTAAAAGAATTCTGAAAATTAATGTCTCTAATTAACTTCCCCCACAAAAACCGGAATATCTTTTATTTTTATCGTCGCCATTCCGCCTTCAACCCTTGCTGTTTCAGTCTTAAACCCAGCGGCGTAATCTTTCACTTCTTTGCCTGAGCTGTAATTCGGGACGGCTTCGGTGATTTTGACCGATGATGAATTCACATTAGAAATCGTTATTTGTTTTTCACTATCGTTATCATTCCACGCCACCCAGATCGGCTTGCCGTTTTTAATAAACTTATAGACATAAACACCGTCTTTTTCTTGGATTGTCTCTATGTTGTCCCAATCGCTTCCTTCCAAAACTTCCGTCATTTTTTTGTAGGTGTAATAGCTCAATTTTTTCACACCCCTTCCTTTGTCGTATCCGATATTTGAACCGCACTCATATTTATTATTAACAAAATCACATCCGTCGTAGACCAATCCGGTATAGTCAAAAATCCCGCCATCTCTTGAAAAGCCTTCAACGATATTCCATGCCCAAAAAATTTTGTCTATCCCATAAGAAAGTCCTGAAACATATATTTTAACGAGAACCGCCGCTTGATTTTTTTCGCTCAAATATGGAAGATTTTTGTTTGCGTCGGAACTCGGGTCGCCGGAATATGTCCCCGTTTCCGTCATCCAGAATTTTAACTTGCTTGTGTCAAATCCGGCGGAACGGAGACCTGATTTAATGTAATCAAAATCTTCTTTCGGATCATAATTATTGCCAAATCTGTGCAAATCAATTATGTCTATGTATTTTCCGCCCAATCTTTTGAACACTTCCAAATACATTTCTTTCATTGAATCTCCGGCGATTAAAACTTTGGCTGAGCTATCAGAATCCTTAACCGCTTCGTAAGTTTTTTTCTGAACCGAAGCGAAGATTGAGGCGTAATCGTTTGAACTGGAAACCTCGGTTAATTGATTGCAAACCTGCCAATACTTTATGGGATTTTTTTGGAAAACTTTTATCGTTTCCGCCGACGGGTACTGATTGTCGCCTTGTTTGTAGCAGTCCGGAGATGAAAATGCGCAGCCGTAATCATTGTCGCCGTCGTATCGTTCTACCGCTTTCCCCGCAAAATCCTGATAAGTTTCCATTTCGTTTGTTTCGTTTTTAAAACCGGCCGCTTTGTTAATTGGATTAATTATAAATGGACAAATATTCGCCATGACCTCAATATTTTCAGGAACTTTCAACCACTGCGCGTCGTAATTTATTTTTTGGCTCTGAATTGACGAATCAGGCACTGCCGGAGTCTCAGCCTGCGTAAACTTATAATTGCCGTCGCGGTTGGAATCTATCCAGTCCCAAATCAAATAAATTCCCTCACGGCTCCACTTCGCGCCAAGGTCTTTGATATAAGAATAATTCTCGGCATTGCCGGGATGAAAGCCGAAAGGGGAATCTTTGCTCGCGCTTGCTTGATGCGGCTGTTCCTTCGGTTTTTCTTCTTTTTCTTTATTTGGAACTGCGCAATCTATCGGACAAATTAAAGGGTTGGATTTTTCAAAATCATCGCAGACATTGTCTCCGCATCGGCCGACTTTTTCTATCGGCGGCTTTGGTTCCAATGAGACGGGTTTTTTAAAAATAAAATATCCGCCGATGCCCACAGCGGCAATAATTGCTACTATAATTATCAAGTCTTTTTTCATTTTTTAGGTTCAATAAGGAGCGGGTCTTGGCCGACCGCGACGGAGAGGATGCCGTTTGTGGCCGTCGCGGTATTTTCAGTAAAGTTTCCTTTTGCGTCAGGCACCATATTTGTCACTATTGCCTTTGGCGCGCTCCATGGCAAATTGAGTGAACTATCAGCTCCATCCGACCATGCAATAAAAAATGTTTGCCCATCGGCTCGGCGGCGAAATTCAATAACGCGAACAGTGTCGGTTGGGTTGCCACGCGGTCCGATTAACTCGGACTTGTCAGTTTCTGTCGCGGCGATGAGGCGTTTGTACGCATAGTAAGCGATTCGCTCGCGTCCAACATCCGCGGATTGGTCGCCACTGTCCATGCCCGAGCTTATGATGCCCATAAAGTTGAATAAGTTCTGCGGGTCGCCGCTGAAATTTGACCACGACACCAGATTGACTAGCAGAATTCGCGCCGCGCCGAGCGCCCTGTTTATCACCAGCGACTTGACCATAACGCGAGCTTGATCCGTGAGCGTGCGACTGTGGACAATGCCGCGTGGCGCGTGCGCATAAAAACCCGCTTCGCCCATCCACACCTCGGCGTCCGCGTATCCATTGGCGTCAAGAAGTTGTCTAAGGACTCCAACTGCCGGAGAAATATAGTCTTCTCCTTCTGGATAGAAATGCGTATCCACGGCATTGAACCAGTCGCCGTCTTTAAGCAGAGGCACAATTTTTTTGATATTCCCCTGCGTGTCGCCGAGGACTATCCGCGCTTCGGGGTCGGCCTCGCGAATCGCTTGCGCCGTGAGTTTAACCAGTTTTGCGTACTCGTCAACAGTCAGATTGCCCGTATCTAAATTGCCGAAAGGTTCGTTCATCACCTGCCAATATTTCACCCGCGCATAAGGATCGGCATCGGCTACGCCGTCGCCGTCGTAGCGCTCCACTGCGGCGCGCACGAAAGTCTGCCACTCGGCCTCTCGCCCATAGGGGTAGGATTTCTGGAATTCAACGGGAGTCCCTTTCGCGCGCGCCGGGTCTAGCACTAAAAGCATGTCCATTTTCTTGCCCGGGGCTGGCGCGTAGGTCGCTCGTATGACTGAATCAGTCTTGGCCTCGTTGTTCCAGTCGTAGCCATCGCCAAGAACGGGTTCAACTATTGCCCAAATAAGGAGGACATTCGTGCGCGTAAAATGGATGTTTAATTTGGCAACATGCCGGTCAACAAAATTCCAATAGTCCGATAACGAAAACCCCATCGCGGCTCGGAACTGCTGGTATTCATCGCCATAGAGCTGAAATAATCCATAAGCGGGCGTTGGATGCGAATCATTGCTTGTATTGTCTATTGTTGTTTTACTGGACAAAACGCATTGCGGAGGCATCTGACATCCTTTGTCGCTTTTTTCACCGGGCGTTACGGTACCGCCTTGTTTCTGGCAGTTCTCATAGAAAGACGCGGCGGGTGGGATATATTGCGGGCATTGATATGTTTCATTGTCTTCAGGCGGAACAGGTTTTTGAAAAATAAAAAAAGCGCCGATGCCGATCATTGCTAATCCTAAAACAACAAGACCTAATATTATTTTTTTCATTTTTTTATTATACCAAAAATTTCAGTTATCCCACACACCTGTTTAGAGAATGGTTATTTTAAAAAATTGTTTAAACACAAAAACAGGCGCGCGGGTTATCCACAGTCTTATTTTACTATTTATTTTTTTTAACATTAGTGCTATTGTTTCATTAATGGCAAAACACTAAATTATTATCAGTTAATTTTCCAGTTTTTATTTTTTAAAATTGTTTAGAAATTAGAAATTAGGATTTAGAAATTTTAACAAATGGTTCCTCAAAAAGTTTTTTTCACCAAAGGGGTCGGGCGGCATAAAGATTATTTGCAGTCGTTTGAGCTGGCGCTTCGCGACGCGGGCATAGAGACTCAAAACCTGGTCACGGTGTCCAGCATCTTCCCCCCCGGATGCAAAAGGATTTCCAAAGAAGAAGGAGTAAAGTATATGAAAGCGGGTTCAATCAGATTCTGCGTAATGAGCCGCAATGCCACCAATGAGCCAAACAGGCTTATTGCCGCTTCGGTCGGCTTGGCCATACCAAAGGACAGCAATCAATATGGCTATTTGAGCGAGCATCATTCTTTCGGCGATACGGAAGAAAGGGCGGGAGATTACGCCGAAGACTTGGCGGCGACAATGCTGGCCACCACTCTCGGCATAGAATTTGATTCCAGCAAAGATTGGGACGAAAGAGAAAAGCAATACAAAGCCAGCGGAAAATTCATCACCACCTCCAACGTTACCCAGTCGGCCCAAGGGCACAAAGAGGGATTATGGACGACCGTTTTAGCTTCAGCCGTTTTCGTCTTGGAAGGCGAGCAGGCAATGGAGAATCAAAAAACGCCATTGATTTGACAAAAAAGTCGTTCCGTACTATATTGTTTTATGGAGCAAGTTCTTTTTATTTGTCTAACTTATATTTATAGGAGGGTAGTATTGTGTGTAAGAAAAAAACAAACAAAGGGAAAATAATCATTGCGGGGAAAAAAGTTGTTGATGCGGAAATAAGAGAGGCGACACAGGTAACTGTGTCGCAATTAAAATCAATACACAACAAGATTAAAAGGGAACTTTTTACTAAAAAACAGTAATTTTCCCACACCTCCGCTTTGAAATGCTCCTTGTTTCCGGGAGCATTTTTTTATTTGCCGGACTGTATCTTTTCAATTTCTTCTTTACTTATTTTGTTAGAAAACTTGAGAATTTTTTCTGGGTTCTGGTAAAAAGATTTTCTAAAATTCGTTCTTTCCGAATTTTTAATTTTATATCCCATTGTCTCTTCAATTTTTTCTATAAAATCTTGGCAATTATCAAAAGCTTTTTTAAAAATTTCTTGGTTTTTTTCTGACAGTTCGCCTTTACCAAGGAATTCTCTTTTAAGAGATTCAAAATCAACCAAATCTAAAAAATCAAGTCGCTCTCTTGTTTTTTTGTCTATATTTAAAACCCCGACAAGACCCAAAGACTGCTTTCTCTCTTTGCTCTTTTGTTCTTCTCCGCCTCTGTCATATATGGTGGCGTCAATATATTCTTCAATGATTTCTTTTTCGCTAGTCATATACTTGAGAAAAAAATCTGCCGTTTTTCCTTTAAGATCATTTCTTTTAGAAGTTTTCCAAATTTTTTGGTTTGCCCAAATAATTAACTATTTTTCTAAAAACCATAATTGTCTCAAGTTCATATTTTAGGCCTTCATGTTTTTTTTCTTCCGATATCGCTTTTTTGTAATACCCCAGGCTTTTTTTAAAGTCAGAATCATTTTGATATTGCGATTTTTTAAAATCAATAGCCGCCACATCGCCCAGATAAGCCCACGCCTGAGATTTATTGCCAAAAATCCTCTCTTTGCCTTCATTGTTTTTTAGTTTTATTTCAAAATCTTCGCCGTTAACCGATTCCAAAAAACTTTCATTGGCTTGTTCCAAAAAATCATCCGCCAAATCGTTTTTTTCTTTTTTGTCGCTATTTTTATAAATATCGTAAAGTTCCAAGCATAGCTGGCCTTTCAGGAATTCCGAAGACGGACTCGTTTCTTCCAGGGAATTTACTTTTTCCAACATGTCGTTCAAATCCTTTTCCAGCCTTATTTCATTATTGTTAAACGACAAATATTCTTCGGCCAGCGCGGTCATTTTTATTTCCGGCTCTTTTTTATTCTCTTCTCTTTCTAAAACAGCCCCAGCTCCGGAATCACTTCCTTTTTCTTTTTCAAATTCAAGTTTTTCCATAGTTTTACTTAACGGTAATCGCGTTTTTATTTATTTTTTATTTATCTAATCCGGCGGCCCACGGGCGCATATATCCGCCCCAAGCTTCCGGGTTTCTAAGAATCAAAACACCAATCCACAAAAAAGTGACGGCCAACCCGATTCTTAAGATATGAAATGAGGCTTTATCCATTTATATTCCAGTATACAACAAGAAGTTTTTTAGGAAAAGCTAATCAATAATCAACGTGGCGCATTGGCTGTTGATGACTGTTGTAATATTCGAACTTCGTCCAAAAACGGAGGAGGTGAGATTCGAATACCACAAGAGTACTTCCGAAAATACAGTCGTGAGCACACTCCTTATTTTCTAGGTCGCTCGCGGTCCTGTTTTTCCCGCAGAGGGCGGTGGGGGTGAGATTCGAACTCACGGTACCTTTTCGGGTACAACAGTTTTCAAGACTGCCGCCTTAAACCTCTCGGCCACCCCACCGCTCTATGCGGGATTGCGATTTATAACCAATCGCTTCGCTCTTGGATAAATCGGGAACAAGACAGGTGCATTAGACCACTCTGCCACTCCTCCATTACTTTTTATTTATATTTTCTATTCCCAAATCAAGGCAAATTTTCTTAGCCAGGAAATTATTTATTTCTCTGTGCCTAGGAACGGTAGAAGTTTTGTTATTTGTTTGATTAAGAAAAACGCTGTGCCTTGAACCCTCTCTGACGAGATTGCAATTATTATGCAGAAGATGTTTCACTAAATCAATCCTTTTCATTAAACGGAAACTAAAATATTTTCTTGGATAACTCTTCCTTTTTTAAGCAACTCTTTTTTGAAAATGGTTTTATTCGTTTCCAATATAAGAGCAAGAGATTCCTTAAGATTTTCCTTAACCTCTTTTAGTGTTTTGCCTTGGGTGTTGGCACCGGGAATTTCTTCCACCCAGCCAACATACCAATTGTCGAATTTTTTATAAATTGCCGTAAATTGAAGCATGTTTTTTTATTTTAATTTTACTCGTGCCGGCCGATGCTTTTCTTTTTGCCTTTTGAGAAAAATTGTTCCAAGTGGATGCCTTTTTTCTTTAAAAGTTTTTGGGCAAAGGAGGGCTGGATGTGATGGCCTTTCTTTATGCAAGAGGCGCAAATCTTAAGTCTCTCGCCGCCAGGGAAAGTCGCCCATTGCAAATTGGGGTAGCGTCTTGTCTTTGATGTCGGATTATATTTTCCCCGCAAAAGGTTTCTCTTGGCGGACATATTCGTTCCTTTTCCGCAGGTCGGGCAGGTCTTCATATAAGTTGCTTTTTATGCTAACATAAGAAATCGCCATATGCAAGGCATAAATTTTATTTTCAGCATCGCCATACTGATTCTTTCCGTCGTCGTTCACGAGGTTTCTCACGGCTACATCGCTTATCTTTTGGGCGACCCGACGGCCAAGAGGGCGGGGAGGCTTTCTATGAATCCGCTCAAACACCTTGATCTGACAGGGTCTTTTATCGTGCCGCTGATGTTGGTATTGCTCAAATCATCTTTTGTTTTTGGCTGGGCTAAGCCGGTGCCTTATAATCCTTATAATCTTAAAAATCAAAAATGGGGGCCGGGCTTGGTGGCCATTTCCGGGCCGTTGTCCAATTTTTTAATTGCCGGAGTTTTCGGCTTGGTCGCCTTATTTCTTCCGCTTGATCAGATGGCAAAAACGGAAATAGGCCTGGCCGCCGTAAACGGCGCGGCTATATTCGGGGCGGGCTACGCTCCGGCTCTTTTTTACTTTTCTTCCATGGTGGTTTGGATAAATGTTTTCTTAGGCATTTTCAACCTTATTCCCATTCCGCCGCTAGATGGCTCCAAAGTCCTTTTTTCCTTCCTTCCTTATAGATGGAACAACGCTCAAATCTTTCTAGAAAAATACGGCTTTTTCATTCTCTTGTTTTTCCTCTTCTCTTTTTCGTCGGTTCTCTTGCCAGTCGTTTTCTTTTTATTCAGGCTGTTTTTGGGCATTTAAACTAGCTCGCCGGTTAATTGAGTTTGACCAGTCTTTATCAAAAATATATACTGGAAATAAGAAAAATATAAATATGGCTACTATAACTATCTCTAAAAACTTAATAAAAAATGACGATTTGGTCATAATTCCCCGCAAAGAATACGAGAGCATGAAAGCCCAAATGTTGCCGACATTTTATTTGAAAGGGAAAGAAGCCGACAAATTGGACAAATTAATCAGAGAAGGATTAAAGGAGTATCAAGATGGAAAAAGCAAAACCATAAAATCATTAGCCGATCTGGATTAGTTTTTGATTTTTATGGCAATAAAAGAAATTAAAGTTTCTCCTCTTTTTGAAAAACACTATAAAAAACTTCCCAATAGAATAAAAGATAAGGCTAAAGAAAAAGAAGAAATTTTTAGAAAAAATCATTTTCATCCCGCTCTTAAAACTCACAAACTTTCCGGCAAAGACAAAGACTGCTGGGCTTTTTGGATAAATTATTCTTACCGGATAAAATTCATTTTCTCCGCCGAAGATGAAGTTTTGTTTTTAGATATCGGCCCGCACGATATTTATAAATAACGGCAATGTTAGACATTGGATGTTGAACATTATTATCATAATTTTATAATTTAAACCTTATTTAAAGCCATATTATCACTTTTTATGCTATCGCATTTTTTTGATATTACATCCCATCCCCATTGTCTTTATTTGTGCCGATCGGCTCATTTGTGGACAATGCGAGCGAATAATTTAATTTGTCAGACATTCAAGGTTGAACATTTTTATTGCGGGAATTTTTATGGAGGTATATGATGTTGATATAAGTAAATAATATGAAAAACTTTATAGATATAACAGGGGCAATTCTAATAACAGGCTTCATGAGCCCACTTGGACATTGAATGTCCAAGTGGGGATTTTACTTTACTTATCACCTATATTTGCGATAGGAATTATGTATGATACTTGGTGTTTATCATAAAAAACTCCGCAGGCATTGCATAAAAAATTATTTTTGCTATTGTAGGCGGATATGGCGACTATCAATCAGTTGGTCAAGAAAGGAAGAAAAGAGGTTAAGGCTAAAAACAAGACGGCCGCTCTTACTTATGGTTTCAATTCTTTAAGGAACAGGCCGGTGCCGTATTCCTCGCCTTTCAAAAGAGGAATTTGCGTGAAAGTTACCACCACCACCCCCAAAAAACCCAACTCGGCTTTGCGGAAAGTGGCCAGAGTCAGATTGACTAATGGCATGGAAGTTACCGCTTATATCCCCGGCGAAGGCCATAATTTGCAAGAACACTCCGTTGTCGTTATAAGAGGAGGCCGGGTAAAGGACTTGCCCGGAGTGAGATACCATATAGTGAGAGGAGTTTTGGATACGACCGGCGTGGAAAACAGGAAACAGCAAAGAAGCAAATACGGCGCGAAAAAGCCGAAAAAATAAAATATGAGAAGAAAAATAAAAGCGAAAAAACCGATAAATCCCGATTTGAAATACGACTCAACAACAATTGAGAAGTTTATCAATCAGATAATGAAAGAAGGCAAGAAATCCGTGGCCAGGAAAATAATGTACGACACGATGGACGAGATAAAGACAAAAACCAAAGCGGAAAATCCTTTGGTTGTTTTTGATATGGCCATAAAAAATTCGTCGCCCGACTTGGAAGTCCGGTCGCGAAGAATCGGCGGAGCCAACTATCAGGTGCCGAGGGAAGTCAATCCTAAGAGGAAACTGGCTTTGGCGATGAGGTGGCTTTTGGAAGGAGCCAGAACCAAAAAAGGGGCCAATATGGCGAAAAAATTGGCCGACGAGCTTATCGCCGCTTCCAAAAACGAAGGTTTCGCCGCCAAAAAGAGAGAAAACACCCACCGAATGGCCGAAGCCAACAAAGCTTTCGCGCATTTCGCATGGTAGGAAAAATAAGCACGAAGCACGAAGCGCGAAATCCGAAACAAATTCAAAATAATAAATCAATAAATAATTAAAAAAGTTTTGAATTTAAGTAATTATAATTTAGATATTGTTTCGAATTTCGGATTTAATTAAAATTATGGCCCGAGAATATCCGATAGAAAAAACAAGAGATATAGGAATCATCGCCCACATAGACGCGGGCAAGACGACTTTTTCCGAAAGGATTCTTTTCTATACCGGCGTTTCTCATAAAATAGGCGAGGTTCACGAAGGGGAGGCCGTTATGGATTGGATGGAACAGGAAAGAGAAAGAGGCATCACTATCACCGCCGCCGCCACGACTTGCTTTTGGACGCCGACATACGCCAAAGGAGACAAAGAACTGGAGCACAGGATAAACTTGATTGACACGCCCGGGCACGTGGACTTTACCGTTGAAGTGGAAAGGTCTCTTCGCGTTTTGGACGGAGCCGTTGTCGTGTTTGACGGGGTTAGCGGAGTGGAACCGCAATCGGAAACCGTCTGGCGGCAGGCGGACAAATACAAAGTGCCGAGAATTTGCTTCATCAACAAATTGGACCGAACCGGCGCCAGTTACGAAAACAGCTTTAAAACAATTTTGGAACGGCTCACTCAAAACGCCGTCCGGATCCAGCTCCCTATCGGTTTGGAAGAAGAGTTTCGGGGCATAATTAATCTTTTGGAAAAGAAAGGTTACAAGTTTGAAGGCGAGAAAGGGGAAATTATTTCGGAAATGGAAATTCCGGCCGAAATGAAAGACGAAGTGGAAAAATATCACAATGAGCTGGTGGAAAAAATCGTGGAAAACGACGACAGTTTGATGGAAAAGTATCTGGCCGGAGAAAAAATTCCTTTGGAAGATTTGAAGAAGACTTTAAGAAAAGCCGTTATCGGCTATAAATTGGTGCCGGTATTTTGCGGTTCGGCTTTGAAAAACAAAGGCGTGCAGTTTGCTTTGGACGCCGTGGCGGATTATCTTCCTTCGCCAGCTGATATGCCGGCCATAAAAGGCCACGACCCGAAAACCGAAGCGGAAATAATGGTTCACGCCAAAGACGATGAACCATTGGCGGCTTTGGCTTTCAAGCTGCAAAACGACCCTTTCGTCGGCCAGCTTATTTATTTCCGCGTCTACTCCGGAGTCCTTAATGCCGGCTCTTACATTTACAACACTTCCACCGGCAACAAAGAAAGAGTGGGCCGAATTTTAAGGATGCACGCCAATTCCAGGGAAGAGATAAAGGAAGTGCGGGCCGGCGATATCGCCGCTCTTGTCGGCTTGAAGGGCACCAGAACCGGCCACACTCTTTGCGATCCGGACAGACCGATATTGCTTGAGTCCATCAAATTTCCCGAACCGGTTGTTTCTCTTCGCGTTGAGCCGAAGACCAAGCAGGACCAGGAGAGAATGGGCATCGCCTTGAGAGCGCTTTCCGACGAAGACCCGACTTTCAGAATCAAATCCGATTCTGAAACGATGGAAACCATTATTTCCGGCATGGGCGAGCTTCATTTGGATATTATCGTGGACAGAATGAGAAGAGAGTTCAAGGTGGAGGTCAATACCGGCCGGCCGCAAGTGGCTTACAAGGAAACAATAGCCGGAAATGCGGAAGCGGAGGGCAAATACATCAGGCAATCCGGAGGCCGAGGCCAATACGGCCACGCCAAGATAAGAGTCAGCCCCAAAGAGAGAGGGCAAGGCTTTGAGTTTATCAACTCCATCAGAGGCGGGTCAATTCCCCAGGAATTTATCACGCCAGTGGAAAAGGGCGTCAAAGAAGCGATGGAGAAAGGGGTGGTGGCCGGATTTCAGTTGGTGGATATGGCCGTGGAGCTTTATGACGGTTCGTATCACGATGTGGATTCGTCCGAAGCCGCTTTCAAAATCGCCGGTTCTATGGCTTTGCAAGACGCGGTCAAACGCGCTAAGCCGGTCATTCTGGAGCCGATTATGAAAGTGGAAGTCATTGTGCCGGAAAGGTTTATGGGCGATGTGACGGGCAACCTCAATTCCAAGAGAGGCCAGATAGAAAATATGGGCGAGAGAGGCGGTTTGAGAGTGATTGACGCCAAAGTTCCGCTTTCGGAAATGTTCAGCTACGTGACATCATTAAGATCCATGACGGAAGGCCGGGGCAATTATACTATGGAGTTTGACCACTACGCCGTCGCGCCGAACAATATAACGCAGATGATAATAGAAGGGAAGAAATAATAACTATGGAGGGGGAAAAAGAAATTAAGAAATTTGAAACCCCAGCCGAAGTTTCGGAGGGAGAAGAAGAGCTTTTGTCCAAAAAAGCGTTGGAAGACGATTTTGAGCTGGATGAAGATTTGGACAGGTTGCCCATTTGACAGGCAATCTTTTTTCGTGTATAAACATTGAGGTTATATTGTACTTTATACATAGTTTTTTAGAAAAGGAGAAAAAAGTTGAGAAAATATAGACAATGCGGGGAATGCGGAAAAATCAGGGTTCGCAGGGGCAGATGGCTCTTGCCGTTGGAAGTTCTTGTGAAAAAGGGCATTAAGCCGGAGCGTATAATCAATATTCCAGAATGTCCGAGATGCAAAGACGCGATTACTTTTAACATAATTACCAACGCAGTCACGGCTATTTCTCAAGCTTAATTTTACTTTCTTCAAACTTAAAACAACCCCGTGAAATATCGGGGTTGACTTTATTTTACGGTTCCAATAAGATACTAGGTATTGCGTTAATGACGCCTTTTGTTTGTTTTTAAAAATTAAAGTCGATTACATTATAAATTTTAAATTATTTAATAAAAATATGGCAGAAAAATTTGAAAGAACTAAGCCGCACGTCAACGTCGGCACAATCGGGCACGTTGACCACGGCAAAACAACCCTTACGGCGGGTATTTTGAATGCGCTTCATTTGGCCGGAAATAAAGTCAGGATGGAGAAAATAGAAGACATAGACAACGCTCCGGAAGAAAAAGCCAGAGGCATAACCATCGCTTTGCATCACAGCGAATACGAGACCGCCAAGAGGCATTACGCCCACATTGACGCTCCCGGACACGCCGACTACATCAAAAACATGATTACCGGCGCCGCCCAAATGGACGGAGCCATTCTCGTCGTGGCCGCCACCGACGGCGTTATGCCCCAGACCAGAGAGCATATTCTTTTGGCCAGACAAGTCGGCGTTCCTTCTATCGTCGTGTTTTTGAACAAAGTGGATATGGTTGACGACAAAGAACTGGTTGACCTCGTTGAGGCCGAAATCAGAGAGCTTCTCAACAAATACGGTTTCCCGGGAGATAAAACCCCGATAATCAGAGGTTCCGGACTTAAAGCTCTTGAAGCCAAAACAGTAGACGATGAATGGGTGAAGCCGGTTTTGGAATTGGCCAAAACTTTGGACGAATACATACCGGATCCGGTCAGGCCGACCGACCAGCCGTTCCTTATGCCGATAGAAGACATCTTTTCCATTGAAGGAAGAGGCACTGTTTGCACCGGAAGAATTGAAAGAGGAATTGTCAAAGTGAACGAAGAAGTGGAAATAATCGGTTTGGGAGAAACGAAAAAGACAGTCGTTACCGGCATTGAAATGTTCAACAAACAGCTTGACGAAGGCATGGCCGGAGACAACGCCGGTATCCTTTTGAGAGGATTGAAGAAAGAAGATTTGAGCCGAGGACAGGTTTTGGCCAAACCGGGCTCCGTCACCCCGCACACTGAATTTGAGACCGAAGTTTATATCTTGACCAAAGAAGAAGGAGGCCGGCACACGCCGTTTTTCAACGGTTACAAACCGCAATTCTACATCAGAACCACTGATGTTACCGGAGATGTGACTTTGGCGCAGGGTGTGGAAATGGTTATGCCCGGAGATACGATAAAGTTCACAGTTAAGCTTGTCGCCCCCGTCGCTTTGGAAGAAAAACAGAGATTCGCCATCCGAGAAGGAGGCAAAACTGTCGGCGCCGGAGTCGTAACGAAGATTATAAAATAGGAGATATATGGCTAAAGAAAAAGAACAAACGCAGAAGCTTCGCATCAGAGTGCGCGCTTACGAACATAAAATTTTGGACGGAAGCGTCAAGCAGATAATTGACACCGCTAAAAGATACGACGCGGAAATAGCCGGTCCTGTTCCTTTGCCGAAAGAAATGAAGAAGTACACGGTCAACAGATCGTCTTTCATAGACAAAAATTCAAGAGAGCAGTTTGAGATGAGTATCCACAAGAGACTGATAGACATTCTCAACCCGACTCCTAAAATTATTGATGCCCTTACCAACCTTAACTTGCCGGCTGGCGTGGATATAGAAGTGAAATTTTCTTAGAAAACAAATTTGGCGGTTTAACCGCCAAGTGGCGGTTAAACCGCCAAATTTATGAAATTTATTCTTGGTAAAAAACAGAATATGACGCAGGTTTTTGACGCAAACGGAAAAGTCATTCCGGCGACTGTTGTCAGCGCCGGCCCGATTTCCGCCGTTCAAATAAAAACCAAAGAGAAAGATGGATACGAAGCCGTTGTTTTCGGTTACGGCTCAAAGAAAGAAAAAAGAGTAAACAAAGCCCAACGCAAACTGGGAAATTTCGCCCACCTTAAAGAATGCAGGCTGGAAGACGGCGAGACCAAGGCGGAACTGGGAAGCAGTATAGACTCTTCCGTTTTTAACGAGGGAGACCTTGTGGAAGTCAGCGGGATTTCTAAAGGAAAAGGCTTCCAAGGCGTGGTCAAAAGGCACGGTTTTAAAGGCGGGCAAAGAACGCACGGTCAAAAACATTCCGAAAGAGAGCCGGGAACGATCGGAGGCGGCTTGAGAACGAGAGTGCCGAGCGGAATGAGAATGGCCGGCCGGATGGGTAGCGACAGAGTAACCGTCAAAAATTTAAAAATAGTGAAAATAGATAAAGATAAAAATCAGATTTTAATATCGGGGGCGGTTCCGGGCAAAAGAGGAACTTTGCTGGAAATAAGAGGATAAAATTATGGAATCAAAATTATACAATCAAAAAGCGGAAGAGGCGGGCAAAATTGATTTGCCGGAAACCGTTTTCAATCTGCCTTGGAACAGCGACCTTGTTCATCAGGTGGTTACGGCTATGCAAGCTAACATCAGATCACCTTGGGCGCACACAAAAACAAGAGGCGAGGTCAGCGGAGGAGGCAAAAAACCGTGGAGGCAGAAAGGCTTGGGCAAAGCCAGGCACGGTTCCATAAGATCCCCGATTTGGGTGGGTGGAGGTATCGCCCATGGACCGAGAAAAGATAAAGATTATTCCGTAAAAATAAACGCCAAAGCCAAGAAAAAAGCTTTTTATACCGTTTTGTCCCAGAAATTAAGGGACAATGAAATTTTGTTTTTGGATAAAATGGATTTTTCCCAGCCGAAGACCAAAGAAGCCGTTGAGGTGGTGAACTCGCTTTCAAAAATAGGCGGTTTTGAAAAGATGAAAAACAAGAAAAAAAACAAAGCCATTTTGGCGCTGGATAAAAAAGAACCAAATGTTTCCAAAAGTTTCCGCAACATCCCGGGCATGGAAATTTACCAAGCCCGCAATCTCAACATTTTAGACATCTTAAACTTCAAATATCTCCTCATCGCCAATCCCAAAGAAGCCATCTCCGGCTGGAAGTAAAAATAAAATAATTGAAATTAGAGTATATTTGCTATCGCTGGTAAAATCTAATTTATGGAAAAGGTTTTTGTTAGTTGATGAAATTTTATTATTGCGCTATTATGTGGTTATGACCATAGCGACTGTTCAAAAATTAAAAAGAGAGATAAAAAAAGAACTCATTGAGGAGTTTATTTTGCCCATCTTAAAAAACTTTAAAGATTCCGAAGACGAGTATAAAGAAAGCTTCGTAAAAAAAGTTATAAAAGTTTCTCAAGAAAAACCAAAAAAGGAATTTTTGCCTACTCTTGCGCAAAAAAAAGCATTGGCCAGCGCGGAAAATAATTTTAAGAAAAGAAAAACTTTATCTTATGACAAAGTTGCCCAAAAGTTGGGATTTGCAAATTGATCCTAGTGTTTTAAAGGCATTGCAGAAAATTCCTCGCGGTAACGCGGAAAATATTCTTGGGATTATAAAACTTTTGCCGACTAATCCATATTTTGGCGATATACAAAAAATGAAAGGAGAAGATGATACTTGGCGAAGACGCATTGGTTCTTATCGCATTTTCTACAAAATTAAAAACGAAGACGAAATAATTTTGGTTTTTCATATTGAACGGCGGACATCAAAAACTTACTAATTTAGTGATTTTGCGATATAATACCGGCAATGTCTAAAAAAATAATCGTCGCCAATTGGAAGATGAATCCGGCCGGTTTGAAGGAAGCCAAGATTCTTTTTGTTTCGGCCAAGAAAGCGGCCAGTCGGCTTTCTAATGTGGAAACGATTATTTGTCCGCCTTTTATCTATTTGGCGAAACTTGGACATTCAATGTCCAAGTTGAAGCTGGGCGCTCAAGATGTTTCCCGTTTTGATTTTGAGGGCGCGCATACGGGCGAAGTTTCAGCCAAGATGCTGAAAAATTTAGGAGTCAAAGATGTCATAATCGGCCATTCCGAAAAAAGAAGACTCGGGGAAACAAGCGAAATAATAAATAAAAAAATAGGCGTATCGTTATCTTTGGGATTGAAAGCGATATTCTGCGTCGGGGAGGAAACGAGAGATGAAGAAGGAAAGTTTGCGGAGATTATAGAACAGCAAATAAATGAAGGACTGAAAGGTTTAAGCCAGAATCTTATGAAGGGTCTTATCATCGCTTATGAGCCGGTCTGGGCGATAAGCGGTAGCGCAAAATCCAAAGCGGGCGACTCGGAATCGGCTTTCCGGATAGCTGTCCTTATCAGAAAAGTTCTTATGGATATCGCCGGAAACGAATTGGCCAGAAAAATTCCTATTCTTTACGGCGGTTCAGTTAGTTCGGCAAACGCCAAGCAATTTTTAAAAGACGGCCAGATGGACGGCTTGCTGGTTGGGAATAAAAGTTTAGACAAAGAAGAATTCAAAAAGATATTAATAATAGCCGAAAATATAAATGCCGATTAAGTTGCCAAGT
>Ga0209212_1002476_pt1 | contig 26089 bp, 17 predicted proteins | sample RifGroC2_FD_183996 | JGI IMG/M metagenome (GOLD analysis project Ga0209212, IMG submission 183996) | Groundwater microbial communities from Rifle, Colorado, USA - Groundwater C2 (SPAdes) (version 2) | ecosystem: Environmental > Aquatic > Deep subsurface > Groundwater | place: Rifle, Colorado... | reverse complement strand
GGTCCCCAGGGCTTGGCTGGCGCAGACGGCGCAACAGGTCCGGCAGGCGCAGATGGTGCTCAAGGGCTCCAGGGTCTGCAGGGTCTGCAGGGTGTTGCCGGTGCTGACGGCGCAACAGGGCCTCAAGGCCCGATTGGTCCGCAGGGCCTGGCCGGTGCTGACGGCGCAACGGGTCCCCAGGGTGTAGCAGGCGCTGACGGTGCAACAGGGCCGCAAGGCCCGACTGGTCCGCAGGGCATTGCAGGTGCTGACGGCGCACAGGGACCGGCAGGTGCCAAGGGGATGATCTGGGAAGGCGAGTGGGTGGCTGGCGATTACAGCGCCGACGATTCGGTCCAGTACAACGGCAACTCCTACATCGCAACCGCAGCCGCAACGGTCAACGACGTTCCTGGAGAAAGCGCAGCATGGCAGCTGCTTGCAGCAAAGGGAGCCCAGGGGCCGGCAGGAGCTGACGGTGCAACAGGTCCCCAGGGTCCGGCTGGTCCTCAGGGCTTGGCTGGCGCAGACGGCGCAACAGGTCCGGCAGGCGCAGATGGTGCTCAAGGGCTCCAGGGTCTGCAGGGTGTAGCCGGTACTGACGGCGCAACTGGTCCCCAGGGTCTGCAAGGTGTTGCCGGTGCTGACGGTGCAACAGGGCCCCAGGGTCTGCAAGGTCCGACTGGTCCGCAGGGCCTGGCTGGCGCAGATGGCGCAACAGGTCCCCAAGGCCCGGCAGGTCCCCAGGGCTTGGCTGGCGCAGACGGCGCAACAGGTCCGGCAGGCGCAGATGGTGCTCAAGGGCTCCAGGGTCTGCAGGGTGTAGCCGGTGCTGACGGCGCAACTGGCCCCCAGGGTCTGCAAGGTCCGACTGGTCCGCAGGGCCTGGCTGGCGCAGATGGCGCAACAGGTCCGGCTGGCGCAGACGGTGCTCAAGGGCTCCAGGGTCCGCAGGGTGTAGCAGGGGCTGACGGCGCAACAGGTCCCCAGGGTCCGGCAGGTCCGCAGGGCCTGGCTGGCGCAGACGGCGCAACAGGTCCCCAAGGCTCGACTGGTCCGGCTGGCGCAGATGGCGCTCAAGGTCCCCAGGGTCCGCAGGGTGTAGCAGGCGCTGACGGCGCAACTGGTCCCCAAGGACCGGCAGGTCCCCAGGGCCTGGCTGGCGCAGATGGCGCAGATGGCGCAACAGGTCCACAAGGTCCGGCAGGTCTTCAGGGTCCGCAGGGTACTGCCGGTGCTGACGGCGTAGCGGGGCCGACAGGTGCCAAAGGCATGACCTGGAAAGGCGACTGGGTGGCTGGCGATTACAATGCCGACGACGCCGTCCAGTACAACGGCAACTCCTACGTAACAGTAGCAGCCGCTACCGTCAACGACGTCCCGGGAGCCAGCACCGCTTGGCAGCTTCTTGCCTCCAAGGGAATTGACGGCGCAGTTGGAGAGCAGGGACCGGCTGGTGCAGCCGGTGAAGTCGGGGCACAAGGGCCTGAAGGTGCAAAAGGTGACACAGGCAACGCCGGTCCTGCCGGTCCTGCCGGTCCGCAGGGTCCGATCGGTCCCACCGGTTCTCCTGACGACCAAGCAGCTATCATCGCCAAGATTGGGCTGACGCCGGTCGCACCTCTTGCCTTCAACCTGGTCGGTTCGTCAAACGCAAGAGCATTCACGGATTCACCTAATGGAAGGTCTGTTTACGCTGCCTTCCGGGCAAGAGGTACCGCTACGGCACCACAAGCAGTGCAATCCAACGACAAGTTGGGAACAGTTCAGTTTAGTGGTTATGATGGGAGTGCCTACCAAACTTCCGGTCTTGTCGAAGGCTTTGTAGATGGGTCTGTATCAGCGGGATCGGTACCGACAAGGGTTTCAATAGTGACAGGTACAAGCATTAGCACTAGGTCTGAAAAGTTGGTTGTAAAAAGCGATGGTAACGTTGGCGTCGGTGTTACAGCCCCAACACAGAAACTCGAAGTGAACGGTGGGGTCCGAATCAATACCTCCACCACCAAGCCCACCTGTGACACCACCAGCCGCGGCACCTTCTGGTTCACCCAAGGGGCGACCGATGACACAGCAGAGGTTTGCGCCAAGGTGGGCGGCACATTCGTCTGGAAGACACTGCTCTGGTAGTTCGAAGCAGGAACTCAGGGACATGAAACGTCAGCAATCTGCTGACAAATTCAGGGGGGTGGGCCAAAGGCCGCCCCCTTCTTTTTTTCCAGCCAACCTGACCGGTTACGGAAAACTTAGCCGTACCATCATTGACTCAACGATGCCGGCATCCCGTCCTACCGGCAAAATAACCCTTGTATTCAGGGGAGGAACTGGATTATAAATAAGCTTCAAACGGCGCGGTATTATTTACTTTTCTCAATCTACCGTCCGCCATGGTTCCCGTAAAGGCCTACTAATGCAAAGCATAAAAATGTTCTCTGATTTCATCAAGGAACTCTGCGAAAAAAAGAATATTATCTATGAGTTGACAAAGCGGGACTTCAAGGCGAACTACCTCGGCTCCTACCTCGGCATCGTTTGGGCATTCCTCCTTCCCATTGCGAACATCTTCATCTTCTGGTTCGTTTTCCAGATAGGTTTTCGATCCCAGCCGGTGCAGAATTTCCCTTACATCCTCTGGTATATCACAGGCATGATCATCTGGAATTTTTTCTGCGACTCCGTCAACAACGGCATGGTCTCGGTATCTCAAAATGCCTTCGTGGTAAAGAAAGTAGCTTTCAGCATCGGCATCCTTCCCATCGTCAAAATCCTCTCCGCCTTGGTCATTCACCTGTTTTTCATTGTTTTCGTCATGGTTCTGTTTCTTTTCTATGGCTACACTCCTGGCATCCATTGTCTACAACTCATATATTATCTATTCGCTACCTTTGTCCTCGTCCTCGGGCTTTCCTGGTTCACTTCTTCAGTGGTCATCTTCTTCCGTGACCTCCGCCAGATCATCACGATATTGCTGCAGTTCGGATTCTTCCTGACTCCCATCTTTTGGAACGTCACTATTCTTCCCGAGCAGTACCGAGGATTCATCAGCTACAATCCGGTCTACTACATCGTCACCGGATATAGGGACAGCCTCATTCATAAAGTCTGGTTCTGGGATAATTGGGAGATGGCCCTATATTTCTGGTGTTTCACGATCGCATTGTTTGTAATTGGTGCCGTTGTCTTCAGAAGATTAAGACCGCATTTTGCCGACGTTATCTGACAGTAGTCCGTCAAGACAACGCGAAATCTCCTGATCTGAGCCATCGCGAGGTAGAAGTCGCCAGGGATTTGTCGAAATAGTACTTGAGTATGAGCTCAATCAAGAACTGCATTAAGGGAAAACCCATTGAAAGACCCGATAATAAGCATCCGGGACCTTTGTAAGGTCTACAAGCTGTACGACTCGCCCGCCCATCGCCTCAAGGAGGCGCTGAATCCCTTTGGCCGGAAGTACCACCGAGAATTTTATGCTCTCCACGACATCAACCTGGACATAATGAGGGGGGAGACAATCGGCCTGGTCGGCCCGAACGGTGCGGGGAAATCGACCTTACTGAAAGCGATCACCGGTGTCCTCACCCCCACCAAAGGCTCGATCAAAGTCCAGGGAAGGATCTCGGCTCTCCTTGAGTTGGGAGCGGGTTTCAATCCCGAAATCAATGGCATGGAAAACGTCTATTTCAACGGCACGCTGCTCGGCTTTTCGCGCGAAGGGATCGATAACAAAATCGATGAAATCCTGGCTTTTGCCGATATTGGGGATTTCATTCACCAGCCGGTAAAAACCTACTCCAGTGGCATGATGGTCCGCCTTGCATTTGCAGTTGCCGCCAGCGTCGACCCGGAGATTCTCATTATCGATGAAGCACTGAGCGTTGGAGACAGCAGGTTCAAGCAAAAGTGCCTTCGTAAAATCAATGAGTTCATAGAGAAACAGGTAACGCTCCTTTTCGTGTCGCACGACATGGCGTCAGTCAAGACCTTTTGCCGGAAAGCGGTTTGGATTGGAGACGGTAAAGTCATTGAATCGGGGGATGCAAAGGAAATCTGCAAGAGATTTTCAAACTTCATGGCGTACGATATGGTGCCAACCCCGACTGAAGAGGCTTCGGTTATCAAGACGGATCAATCCAGGAAAGAGTACAAGTGGTTTGATGTTGGGAGGTGTGCATCGATCGGCGACAGGAGTGCGACGATCAGCCGGGTCGCTTTTTTCGTCGCAGAGACTGGCGAACCGGCAGAACTGCTCGAGGGAGGAGAATCCGTCGTTTTCCTGATGGCGCTGCGGATAGACGAGCCGGTACTCCAGCCGATTTTCTCCATCGACATCAAGAACAGTCTTGGCATCCTGATTTTCGGCGTCAACAGTTTTTTCCTGCAAAAAGAGATCCCGGAGATGGTCGACGGAGAGAGCCATATTGTCAAATTCACTTTCAAGCTGCCTTATCTCAAGAATGGTGATTACTCGATAACCGCTGCGGTCTCAAACGGAACGTACCACAGCTACGTCCAGAACCACATTGTCCATGAGTCTGTCATCTTTCAGATTGCCAACAGGGACCTTCAGTTCAGGCATTACACCGTCGTCAACAAGGAGTGCGATATAGAGCATGAGCGAATCTCCTGAATTATTGAAAGCCCGAAAGCAGAGTTTCTCCCAGTGCGGAGAAGACATGATCCTGCGCCACATTTTCAACTCACTGAAAATCTACCAGCCGTCCTATATAGACGTTGGCGCTAATCACCCCTACATGTTGAACAACACGGCGTACTTCTACCTTTCCGGGTCCCGTGGCATCAACATCGAGCCGAACCCCCAATTATCAGAACTGTTCCAGCAAGAGAGACCGGATGATGTGAACATCAACGCCGGCATTTCTGACAGAGAAGAGGAACGCCCCTTCTACATGATCGTCCCGTCCGTTTTCGGCACTTTTTCCAAAGAGGTTGCCGACGACTTCGTCCACAAGCATGGGTACCGATTGCAGGATACGGTTCCGGTGCAGTGCACAACGGTGACCGGCGTTCTACAGAAACATTTCGCCGGAAGGTGCCCGGACTTCATATCGATAGATGCGGAAGGTGTCGATGAGGTGATTGTCGATTCCATCGTCAACGACAAACTCTCTTTTACCGCCATCTGCGTCGAAACCATTTCTTTTTCGAGTGCCGGCATGGGGGTAAAAAACCACGAACTGATTGAAAAGATTGTTTCAGCAGGGTATCTCAACTATGCCGATACGAACATAAACACTATTTTCGTGAAGAAAGACGTATGGAGAAGGGGTTGAACCAGGTGGTGATTGTAAGGATATATAACGGCCTGGGCAATCAGATGTTTCAGTACGCGCTGGGACGGCACCTCGCCCTGCTGAATGATGCCGAATTGAAATTGGACATATCAGCGTTCCGAAACGATCCGTTGAGGAAGTATGAACTTCATCATCTTTCCATAGCCGAAAGTTTGGTGGACATCGATCTCTCCGCAAACATTGAGGAAATGGAACTTACCCGAGTGGTACAGAAAGATCGTTTTTTCGACCCGGCAGTTTTACTGACCAGGGGCAACATTTACCTGCGCGGCTACTGGCAGACGGAAAAGTATTTTTCTGACATTCGCCCTATTCTTCAAAAAGAATTCGAGTTAAAAGCGTCCCCCGATGAACGGAACCTGGAACTATTGTCCGCCATTACAGCTACCGACTCTGTCGCCTTGCATGTTAGAAGAAGCGATTATGTCTCCAATCCGACTTCAACTGACCATCACGGAGTCCTGCCGGTTCAATATTATCAGGAGGCCATACGGCGCATTTCAGACCGAGTCGCGCAACCGGTATTTTTCATCTTCTCTGACGACCCCGAGTGGTGCGAAGACAACATCAAGCCTCATGCACAAACATTCTATGTCGATACCAATGATGCGTCTCAAGGACAAGAAGACCTGCGACTGATGAAACAGTGCAAGCATTTCATCATTGCGAACAGCAGTTTCAGCTGGTGGGGTGCCTGGCTGTCAAAAAATCCGGATAAGATTGTGATAGCTCCGCAACGCTGGTTTGCTAAACCTCAAATCGACACAAGGGACATGATCCCTGCCGGTTGGATTAGGATCTAAAGAGAAGCGTATCTTTGCTGCATCGGTGACAGCGCTCATCCACACAGAATCGAGGTATCAAGATGTCAGCCAACAAAATACTCGCGGTTTTCGGACAAGATGACTCTAATATGGAGAACAACAGAATTGACCACTATGATTGGGCGGCAGATTCTGTAAATTGCGTTTACATGATTCTGATGACCGGCCGATGTGGCAGTACTTGGCTGACACGCTTGTTGGCGGATTCAGGTATGTGCGGCGAACCGGATGAGCTCTTCAATGAAACGGTTATGCCGCGTTTCAACCGAACCGTCAACGCAAGCAACTTTCGAGATTACTTTAAAGGCCTGGTGAAGAACTTTTCTCCCGGCGGCAGATTCGGCTTCAAGATCGATGAATACCGCTTTCAGCAACTACTGCCCCTGATCAATTTCAGCGCCGTTTTTCCCAAATCCATCACGCGGTTCTTCTGGATGACTCGAAGCGACATCGTAAGCCAAGGCTACTCGTTCGCACGCGCCAATGCAACCGGGCATTGGCATGATTTCAAAACGCATTCGGTCGGGAAGGCGGACCATTCTGTCGAGCTTTCAGACATCCACATTTGGAATGAAATCCTGAGCATCATTGCCAAGGAAAAACGGATGGAGGCTTTTTTTGCAGCCGAGGGTATTGAGCCGATCAATCTGAGTTATGAACAGATGACTGCTGACCGCATACTAACGGTCATGAACACCATGAACGAGCTAGAGTGCCAGCCTGAAGAGATCCACGAGTATGTGCAAAGACTCGAAGACAAAACCTTAAAACTCGAGTTCGGGCAGAAATACAAAACACTCAGTCAGTTCAATGCCAAGTATAAAATACTACTGCGCAATCTGGGTGAGAACAGGGTCGAGAAGGATCTGGGGGATATCCGAAGAAAACTGCAGCTTGACTACAATTTACCGATCTAAAGACGATGGCCCTTTCGTGCCATTGGGGAGACCCCGTGAAAAAGCGCAGTTCCAACGTAACCTGGTATGACCGCCGGCTGACCAAGGACGACCACCGGCAGCGTAACGGGCACCACTCGATGGTCCTCTGGTTCACCGGGCTTTCCGGTTCGGGAAAGTCGACCCTGGCGCACCGGGTCGAGGAGATGCTCTTTCAGCAAGGGTGCTATACCTACATCCTGGACGGCGACAACGTCCGCCACGGGCTAAACGGGGACCTCGGCTTCTCCGAGCACGACCGCAACGAGAACATCCGGCGCATAGGGGAAGTGGCGAAACTCTTCGTCGATGCCGGGGTCATCATACTTGCAGCGTTCATATCCCCCTACCGGGATGACAGGAACCGGGTCCGCGCGCTCTTCGAAGCCTCAGAATTCGTCGAAATCCATGTCAGGTGTGACCTGGCTACCTGTGAGGAGCGCGACCCCAAGGGACTGTACCGCAAGGCGCGCGCCGGAGAACTGCCTGATTTCACCGGGATAGACAGCCCTTATGAGGCGCCGGAAAATCCTGAACTGGTCATAGATACCGGCCTGCTCAATATTGGGGATTCAGTGGACAACATCCTGCGATATCTGGCACAGCGCCAGGTGGTCTCCGGCATCAACCCGGCATCCGCACCGGCGGCTGGCGAATTGTTATGAAGCATCTGGAAGACAGATCTTTGTACATACTGTGCGAGGCGTACAAGAATTTCGACCATCCGGCTCGTCCATATATACGTCGTACAAAATAAAGGAGATTCGACCGCGACATCTGGCACGCCACTGGGGTCTTCCAGCACGGTGTCCCATGAAAGCGCGTTTCGGTCCATAGGTACAATATCTTGAATGGTCCCTTGATCTCCGTAATTATGAGCGTCTACAACGGCGAGAGGTATCTCCGCGAAGCGATAGACAGCATCCTCAACCAGACCTTTACGGATTTCGAATTTATCGTAATCGATGACGGCTCGACGGACGGCACCGCCGACATTCTCCGCACATACACCGACCCACGCGTCAGAGTAATCAGCCAGCAGAACCAAGGGCTGACCATATCTCTCAACCGCGGGATCGCCGAAGCGCATGGTATTTTCATCGCACGGCAGGACGCCGATGATCGCTCTTTCCCCGAGCGGTTCGCCATCCAGGTTGCCTTCCTTTCCTCCAATAAAGACATTGCCCTGGTGGGTTCGGCCGTTGAAGTCATAAGTGGCACCGGCAAGGTGTTAGCGACGTTCCGGCATCCTGGCGAGAGCGCGGACATTAGCGAGGTTATCACGAAATATAACTGCTTTTGGCATGGCTCGGTGATGTTCCGACGCGAGAGCTTTTTGGCGCTGGGGGGCTATAGTGAAGCGTTTGTCACGGCCCAGGATTACGACATGTGGCTGCGGTTTAGCGAACGTTACCTGCTGGCAAACCTGAGGGACCCTTTGTATGCTTATCGTTTCAGCGCCGACTCGATAACGGTCAAAAGGATGGTCTCCCAGCACCGGCTGGCAGTGTTGGCGCGGCAACTGGCGGAAACGCGGAAAGCCGGCGGTTCCGCTGATGAACTGCTCGCCGATGTCGCTTCATATCTTGTATCGCCGCTAAGCCTATCCGAGCGCCAGGACATTATTAATAATTACAAGCCATGGTGCAGGCTGCTGCTGAAGAATTACCTACCGCACGAGGCCACATCGCTCATGACGGCATTGTTCAGATATCACCCGAGCCTCCTGTTCCGGGTGTCATTTGCAGTGGGAAAGATTCTCAAGTCGCCATCCCTTCTAACGAGGTTCCTGGACCATGCATAAGGTGAAAATCCTCTTCATCTCTCATTCATTATATTTGTTCGGCGCAGAAAACTGTGTGCTGTCTCTTATTAAGGGACTGGAAAAGGATCGGTTCGAAGCCACGGTGGTCGTCCCCGCTGAAGGCCCGCTGAAACAGAAGCTCGATGAATTGGGTGTCAGGACGTACATTCTGCCGCTCGAATGGTGGGTCAAGAACGAAGGGCGCCTCCTTCATTCCCAGAACGAAATTCCCCTGGCGCTTGACAAGCTGCTACGCATAATCGATGAGGAGCAGCCCGACATCATGCACTCCAACACATCGGTCGTCTGCTGGGGAGCGATCGCCGCCGCCATCGCGGGTGTCAGACACATCTGGCATGTCCATGAAATCCTCAACGGGCATCCGAGCCTGGAGCCGATCTTCCCCCTTCCTCTTCTTTACGAGGCGATCAACTTCTTATCCGACAAGGTGGTCGTGGTCTCCAACTCGGTCCGGGAGGAGATGTGCGGCTTTGTCGAGCCGGATAAGCTGCGGGTCATCTATAATGGCGTGGATTTCGATAGCGCCGCCCCCCCCTCTTCACTCAGATCCGAATTAAACGCGGCCCCAGATCAACTCATTGCAGTGACAGTGACCTCGCTGCAAAAATACAAGGGACTCGACAACCTGCTGGCCGCCGCCGCCAAGGTCGTGGAACGTGATGATACCATCCTGTTCGCCATCGTCGGCTCCGGACCACCCGAGGCGGTAACATCCTTAAGGACAGGCATCAGGGAGATGAATCTAGAGGGCCGGGTGTACTATCTCGGATACCGTACGGATGTCTCGCAGATACTTGCAGGTTCAGACATCTTTGTCCTGCCTTCGACGAAGGAGGCCTTCCCACTGGTCGTTCTCGAAGCCATGTCCCACGGCAAGCCGGTCGTAGCTACCGATTGCGGCGGGACAAAGGAAATGGTCGTGGAGGGGGAAACCGGGTTCGTCGTGCCAGTTGAGGATTCTGAATCTCTTGCCGCCAAAATCGTCGAGATTTCCTGCGACAAGGGAAGAGGCGAGGCAATGGGGAATGCCGCACGGAAGCGGTATGCCGATAGTTTTACCACGCGGCACTATGTCACGAACTTTACCACGCTCTATGAGGAGATCATTGCAGTCAGCAAGCCTCGGCTTACCTCAAGGCAGACCTCGCTGCTTAATTCTATAGTCACCGCCTATGTGGAATACCTCAAGACGATGAGGATGATCCCCGGGTTCGAGCAGGATCTCAGCTATCACAAACGGCAGCTTCTTGAAACGAATTCTCTTCTTACTCAAAAGCAGGAAGCTTTACTGGCATCCGAAAGAAACAGGATTTCGGAAACCGAACAACATGCGGAAAAGGTCCTGTCACTGGTTACGCATATTGAGACGAGTTCCCAGGAACAGGTACGACAAAGGATGGAAGAGATATCCGTTCGTGATGGGCAGATAAGTCAGCTCAAGGAAGTACTCATCCGCGCTGAAGCAGTACGGGCCGGGCAAGAAAACCAGCTGAAGCAGAAACAGGTCGAACTTGCCGAACGGGACGAGCGCATCAGGCTGATCGAGGAAGAACTGACCCACACCAGCGAACTACGTACCGAGATGCAGACTCGGCTTGATAAGAAAAAAAGCGGGCTTGCCAATCTGGACGAACGGCTAGGGCAGCTCGAAGAAGAGATTGTCTGCGCCCTGGAACTACGGTCGGAAGTGGAAAAGTATCCGGACCACAGGCCCACTGAAATAGTGAGTTGGGATGAGCGGATCAGACTGATCCGGGAGAAGATCGCACGGACTTTGGAATTGCGGACCGAACTGGAAAGCAGATTGCTGCAGCAGGGTGTCGAACTGGGGAAGAGGGACGAGCGGATCAGGCAGCTCGATGAAGCACTCATCCACGCTGAAGAAGTGCGGAGTGAGCTGAAAACCGAGCTGAAACAGAAATCCGTCGAACTGGCGGACCGGGACGAGCGGATTAGACAGATTGAAGAACACCTTGGTCAAGAGAGCCGGCGAGTCGAGGAACAGATGCGTCTCCTGAATGAAGCGACTCAAAGACAAGTTGACGCTTCTGAGACAGTACGAATCGAGCTGGGCAATCGACTGCAGCAGAAGTCCGTCGAACTCGCGGACCGGGACGAGCGGATCAGACAGATCCAGGAAGAAATTCTTCAAGAAAACCAGCGTGTCGCAGAGCAGATGCGTCTCAGTGATGAAGCGACTCAGAGACAGCTCGGCACTGCTGAGACGATACGTATCGAGTTGGAAAACCGACTGAAACAGGTATCCGTCCAAATGGCGGACCGAGACCGCCGAACCGGACAGATCGGTGAGGAAATAGCCCGACAAACCCTGCTGGTCGACGAGAAACTCCGCCTCAAGGATGAAATAATCGTGAGTATGGGCGAGCAGTTTCAGGCCGCCGCACACAAGCTGAAAGCATTAGAAGCGGAACTGGCCCACCTGCAAACCGTACGGGATGAGGAAAAGCGCGGTCATGAGGTGCTGTTATGCGAGAGGGAACAGAGAATCGAGGACCTGCTAAATTCGCTGAGCTGGAAGGTCACCGGACCGTTACGGAAGAGCTATGAACTGGTGCGGGGAAAGAAATAGCGGTTAGCGCATCTGCAATGCCGCTTTCACCGCCTGCAGCCTGGCATTGCCCTCCGCGAGCGTCGGCACCAGCCAGCCCCCTTCATCCGATTCGTTCCATGCATAGATGATGACGACATTTGCCTCCGCCGATTCAGGGTTGTTCCTAACCCACTCAATGGCGGTGTAGAGATGGATCGCAAGTTCGCCGGGGGTCGGTGGGGTGTACCAGGGGCCACGAAGTTTGATGGTCAGTTCCGGGGTGGTACGGCGCGGCCGGTTGTCCCAGCCGGTGCTAACCATGGGAATGAACTGCTTCGCCATGGCCTTGCTGGCATCCCAGAACTTGCGGTGGGACTTCGTCAATTCACTGTACGGCAACTCAATGTCTTCGCCTTTTGGCGGAAGGCTGTAGGAACTCATCGCGTCTAGGCCGTACTGTTTCAGGAGTTTGGCGCCCCTTTTTTCGGTGACACTGGCCACCACGTACAGTTCCGGCAGACCCGCCCTGGCTGCAGCCTGATCCAACTCTTCCAGGGCTGCCGTAGCCGCTTCATCCGAACCGGCCCAGTTGGCTAGGTTGTGCCCATCGAAGATATAAAGTAGCGGCCGGCCGTTCAGCACCTTCTTGTATGCTGGGTCTTTGAAATAGGTGACCAATTGCTTTACAGTTTGCGGCCAGTCTTTTCGCAGGCCGATATGACTCGCCTGTAGTATCAGACAAAAATCTAGACCGGCTCTTTTCTTGCTAGCTAGGTAGCGCCGCAAGCCGTAGTTGTAACGATCACCCAGAGTTCCTGACTGGTAGTGATAATAACAAAAGGCCCAAAAGCCTATTCCGGCATCCTTTGCATACGTGATCTCCTGATCCATCACCTTTTCGCTGTCGGAGCGGACCGATACGCTGCCGTCAGGAGAGATGCGGGCATAAAATGGCAAACGATCATGCCACCTTCGGGGGGTGAGATTTTTTTCATAGTCGCTTCCTTCGAACCAGGCATCCCAACGGATGGCGCCAACTACAGGCAATGTTCGACCGCTCGCGGCATCCGGTGAATCTGCCACTGACAGATCGCCTGTGAAAAAGGCAAGGACAAGGGCGATCAATAGGCAAAGTTTCACAACATGAAGTTTCGCAGACAGCACGTGGCCTAACCTCCGAACCGAATTTCTGGTCCATGGCAGAAACTTAAATCAAACACAGAAAGTTCCCATGTCAACAAAATAATTTTGAATTCTAAATTGCTGCCGCTCTTATTGCGGGAGGCCAACTATCAGCCGCCTCTCGTTCGCACGGTTATTACTAGTCTTGATTATATAAATTTCAGCAAAATGGAGTCCCGCACATGCCGAAAGCCCGTCTTATCGCCTTGTACCTGCCGCAGTTCCATCCTATCCCCGAAAACGACGAATGGTGGGGTCAGGGTTTCACAGAGTGGACCAACTCTGCCAAAGCCAAGCCACTGTTCATAGGACACCAACAACCGAACATCCCTGCCGACCTGGGTTTCTACGACCTGCGCCTCGCCGAATCCCGCAAGAGCCAAGCCGAGATGGCCAAGGCGTACGGCATAGAAGGCTTCTGCTACTGGCATTACTGGTTCGGCGGCGGCAAAAGGTTGCTGGAGCGTCCCTTCAATGAAGTACTGGCCTCCGGAGAGCCTGACTTCCCCTTTTGCCTCGCCTGGGCAAATCACACATGGTCAGGGGTCTGGCACGGTTGCCCCGACAGGATACTCATCGAGCAGACCTATCCCGGCCGGGAAGACCACGTGGCGCATTTCTACGCCATGCTGAATGCCTTCCGAGACCCTCGTTATATGAAGATCGGCGGCAAGAACATCTTCAGCATCTACAAACCGAAAGACCTTAAGGAACCGCAGCTCTTTATGGACACCTGGCGGGAACTGGCCATGAAGGAAGGGCTAGGCGGCTTCCACTTCATCGCCATGATCGACTATCCGTGGAACCCTCCCGAAGGAGATTACGATTCGTATACATCGAACCCTCCGGTTGCCATGGTGGCCAACCAGGAGGTGCCTTCGCTCAATGAAGAGATCGAGGAAGAAATGCTGAAGTGGCGCTTCTTCTCCAAACAGAAACCAGCCCTGCCCAAAATCTATTCCTATGAATCCTACGTGAGGAACGCGTTCCCGGAGAAAATCCGCGAGGCCGGCTTTATTCCGTGCGTCGTGCCGAACTGGGACAACACGCCTCGCTCCGGAATCAACGGCTTCGTGCTCCATGAATCCACCCCGGAACTGTACAGAGAACATCTGGAAGAAGCAGTAGGCCTCGTGGCAGAACTGCCCGCAGACGAGCGAGTGATCTTCGTCAAGTCGTGGAACGAATGGGCAGAGACCAACTACTTGGAACCCGACCTGCGGTGGGGGCACCGCTATCTCGAAGAAACCAGAAAAGCTGTCAACTAACGGTTGGCGTAGAGGATTACATGGACAAAGTTCTTAACTTTATAGTGATGAAGTTTTCGCATCACTCCCAGTTTTCAGGGTATCACCGTTTCTTGGATTTCATTCCCAATAAAGAATTCGCACCGCTCTCTTTCCACGCTCTTTTCTCCGAAAAGCAGAAAAGTGACCTGATTGAAAAGTCCTTACGCACATGGTACCACTATGGAACTAACGACATCAATACTGAGATCGATATAAACTTTTACACGCCTCTCATCAGAAAGCATATTTTCCATTTCATTTACGGCGAAAACACCTTCTGTTACTCCTCAAAGTACAACAGAAGGAACAAGATTTTCGTTGCATCTTACCATTGGCCTGAAACCTGGTTCAGGAAGCAGGGGAAAGAGCGTTTCGACACTCTTACAGAGAAAATGGCTGAACTGGACGCGGTAATAACCGTTTCCAGCGACTCAGCGGATTTTTTAAGACAGTACAATCCGAATGTCTTCTGCGTTCACCACGGAATCGATGTCGATTTCTTCACACCGGGCAATTTTGAGGAACGCGACCCGCAACTGTGTCTTTTTGTCGGCAATTGGCTCCGTGATTTCGAGACCTTGAAAAAAATATCTACCATTTTGTCTGAGAGGGATCCAAAGATACAACTTGAAATCGTGACGCCGGAACGTAACAGGCATCACTTCGAAGGAATGGGAATCAGCGTCTTTTCAGGTATCTCCGACCAGGAATTGCGTGAGAAATACCAGAAGGCATCAGTACTTCTACAACCCCTGATCGACTGCACTGCGAACAATTCTGCGCTGGAGGCCATGGCATGCGGGCTTCCCATTATAGTTACCGATGTCGGAGGAATCCGCGATTACATATCGGAAAACCACGGCGTATTCTGTGAACCAGGGAATGCCGAACAGATGGCAGATGCCGCGATCCAGTTGCTGGATGCACCAGAGCAGCGGAAGGAAATGGGAAAAGTCGCAAGAGAAAAAGCGGAACGATTGTTTGCCTGGCCGGTTGTGTCGAAACAGATGATTGACATTTACAACAAACTTGGCTGATGCAACAAGGTGTTACCAATCCCAACAACCGACCCACAGCACCCGGATAGAGTTCACGTGCACCGGTGCCAACAGACTATTAACAGTTCACCCACAATGGAATTATTTGTATTATGAAAATTATCTACCCAACGTCAATGTTTCCAAAATTGTCGGAAACTTTTATCCTGGAGCAGATCACTAGCCTCATCGACCTAGGGCACGACGTCAAAATCGTTGCCTTTTATCGGCCCGATGAAGAAATCTTCCATCCCCAGATAGAAAAATACGGCTTGCTGGCCAAAACTCTCTATGTCACCAAAATTGGCACGAAACCGTTTGAATTTACCCCTGAAGTCATTGAATTCATAGAGGACGCCGACGTCATCCATGCTCATTTCGCGGCGCTCCCCGCTGATTTTGCCATGCAGGCATCGAACCTGCTCGGCATTCCCTACCTGTTCACTACCCATGCCTATGACATTTTCGTTCACTGCTCGCGTGAGAAACTTCTGGAGTATGCGAAAACTGCAGCTAAAGTCATCACGATTTCTCACTATAACAAAAGATACATGCTTGACAGAATCGGTGATGAATTTTCCGAAAAGATCAGCATCATCCGATGCGGAATACCGGTGGAAAAGTTCGACCCGAGTCCGCGTGATGCTGACAAGAATCAGGTCGACATACTGGTGACCGGTAGATTCGTTGAAAAGAAGGGAATCGCCAACGCGATCGATGCATTTTCATTGCTCTCTCCGAATTTAAATGCACAGCTTAGGATCATCGGTGATGGCCCACTGAAGGATTCTCTTCTGGAGAAGGCGAGAGTCTCACCGCTCGCTGACAAAATCGTCTTCCTGGGTTCTCAACCCCAGTCAATCGTCATCGAAGAAATACAGAACGCCGACATATTTCTCTTGCCGTCAGTTACTGCAAGCAATAATGACTGTGAAGGCTTGCCAGTCTCATTACTTGAGGCTCAAGCGATGAAATTGCCGGTTGTTTCAACCCTGCATACGGGAATCCCGGAAGGTGTTTTAGATGGCACAAGTGGTTTTCTTGTTCCAGAAAACGATGTCGAGGCGATCACCGACAAACTCACCGAATTGATTGTTGACCCCGAGCTAAGACTCAAGATGGGTGAAGATGGCAGATCCTTTGTCAAGCTTAACTTCAATATATCCACCGAGATAATTAAACTGGAAAAACTACTGATCGAGGCTAGCCAGGCCAGGAGGCCTCTTGTTTCAACAGACGAACCAGTTCCACCAGACGCCATCACGCGCCCTGCCAGAAAACTAAGAGTTCTGTTCGTGTCGCACTCGTCCTATTTTTTCGGTGCCGAGCAGAGCTTCATGTGCCTGATGGAACATATCGACCGCGATCGATTCGAGCCTATAGTCACGCTTCCCAAAAATATGCCGAATGGAGTATTACATACCAGGCTAAAGGAATGTAATGTAAAGACCATAGTGGTAGATTTTCCGAAAAGGTGGATTGACTGTAACGTAAGTCCGCTGGAAGGCATGGTCCAGGAATTCTCAACTATTGATTTGTACTGCGACATCATTCAACAGGAAAACATCGACCTTGTCTATACAAATACCATCACCAAAATATCGTCTGCCATAGCTGCAAAGATTTTAAATGTGCCGCATATTTATCACGTCAGGGAGGTCTTAGACGATCACCCGTTGCAGAGTTCATTTACCATAAATACCACAAAGCAAATCATCTCTTGCCTTTCTGACCATATAATAACAAATTCAAGATTTGTATCTGCCCAGTTTGAAACTATAACACCTGCCAATAGAGTCAGCCATGTCTACAATGGCATCGATACTTCTTTGTTTGAACCCGGCCGTCGCTACTCTAAAATAAGAGACGAATATAACATAGCTAACGATGTCTACCTGATAGGCATCATTGGAACCGTTCATAGCCATAAAAATCATGAAGATCTAGTCAATGCATTTGCTTTTCTCAAAACCGATTTCAAGGCAAAGCTTATAATAGTTGGACTCGTATTTCAAGATTACTATGCATATCTGAAAGATTTAATCGACTCGCATTCAATTTCTGACCAGGTTATTTTTGTTCCTTTCAGAGACGACATTATCGATATAATCCACGAACTCGACCTTGTTGTTGTTGCTTCTCTTGCTGAACCGTTCGGCAGAACGAGCATAGAGGCGATGGCTGCGGGAAAGCCTGTAGTCGCAGCCGCGACGGGGGCTTCACCAGAGATTGTCGAAGATGGTGTAACCGGCTACCTTGTCCCATTACGAGCTCCAGAAAAAATGGCTGATGCAATAATGGCGATATTGTCCGACCCTGAAAAAGCCAGAAAAATGGGAGATGCCGGCCGCCAGCGGGTTCTCGATCATTTTGACAATTTGAGCTATGCATCCCACATAGAAAAAATCCTTCTCGAAACAGCCTCCCAATCGCAGCGGTGTATTAAAGATTACATTGAAATAGATGAGGTTCTTTCAACACTGAAAGCAGTCATCCCTGCACACGAGTCAGACAAAATTAAAGAAGATTTAGCTCTTCTACCAGCTCCCTCCAAACAACCTTCAAACCATAATAACGGCAATATCCTTCTGGCTCGACTGTTTGGCTCGGGAGATCTGCCCTCCATCTCAGCCGATGCCAATAATTATGAATCGTCACCCCGATTGATTGCGTTTTATCATCCTGAATTTCACCCAACTCCTGAAAACGATGCTTGGCAAGGCAAGGGCTTCACCGAATGGCGCAACGTGGCCAAGGCGACCTCCCTCTTTCCAGGCCACTATCAGCCGCATCTGCCTGCCGACCTCGGTTTCTACGATCTCAGACTGGAGGAAACGAGAATAGCCCAAGCTGAACTGGCCCGCCAATACGGCATTCACGGTTTCTGTTATTTGCACTACTGGTTCAATGGGAAGAGGTTACTTGAAAGACCCCTGCAGGAGATGCTGACATCAGGAAAGCCTGGTTTTCCCTTCTGCATCTGCTGGGCAAACGAAGACTGGACCCGTGATGGATATGAAGAGGACACCCAAATACTCATGAAGCATGAGTATAGCGAACAGGACGACCGTCGGCATATCCAGGAATTGTTCAGCCTGTTTGAAGACCGACGCTACATCAGAATCAACGGCAAACCGCTCTTTCTCGTCTACCGCACTGAAAACATTCCCGATCCGGCAAAGACCGCGGAAATATGGAGAGAGGAAGCACTCAAAGCCGGCATCGGCGAACTGTACATGGTCCGGGTCGAATGCGCTGGGCAAAGCGATCCTCACAGCATCGGCTTCGATGCTGCGATGGAGTTCGCCCCCGACTGGCAGAAAAAAGGGACGCGTATACAGCCCGACCCAACGACACTTAACGATTGGCTGGTACGCTACGGCAAACTCGCAGAGGTCTACCAGAAAAACTGCATACACCATTATGACAGCATGGTGAGTGCGATGCTGGCCAAACCGACTCCGGATTACAAGCGCTTCCGTTGCGTCACCCCCTCTTGGGACGACTCGGCGCGCAAACAAGAAGGCGCCAATATCTTCGTTGGGTCAACTCCGGATAAGTACCAGCACTGGTTGGAAGACTCTATACGCCTCACAAACAGCAACTTGCCGCAAGAAGAGTCGATAGTATTCATCAACGCCTGGAACGATTGGGCAGAAGGAAGCCATCTCGAACCGGATCAGTTGCATGGCAGAGGCTATCTCGAAGCGACGCGCACCGCATTGGAAGATGCGCTAGATGAACCGCACCCACAGCCTTCGGATCAACATGCAGAAGCCCTGCAAGCACTGAGGCGGCAGGTGGCCGAACAGAAGTCGCATATCAGCGAACTCGGCAAGATGTTCCGCGAACTAGAGGGGCAACTGAGCGAGAAGGAGCGTCTTATCGAGGAGAAGGAGAGACTGCTGTCGATGCGCGAGCAGCGTATCCAGGACATCCTGAACTCGGCAAGCTGGCAGGTGACCGCACCGCTTAGGTGGGCATATGAACGGGTCAAGAGGGTAAGTAAATAAGCGTAAACAGCCGAGGGAAACCATGACAATTTCCGCCCATATTCGAGAAGCTCAGATAAATGCCGATCTTTCACGATGGTCTACGCAGACGCAGGAGTTAATTCGCTCCGGCGATCACGATGCATGCAGCGTCTTCAACTCCTATAAAAATTTCATGCTACGTGGGGAGTTCGATCACATTGAGATGTTTGTCGACCCTTCAAAGGTCTCAATTGACGTCGGTACCAATCGTGGCCAATACGCCCTAAAACTTGCTTCGATATCAAAGGGATGTCTTTGCATCGAGCCGGTCAAGGCTTTGGGCTTTGTTGCCAAAGTACTTCCTAATAACTGCGTATATCGAAGCGTCGCTGCGGGCAGGGCAAGAGGTGTGGCTACGATTCGCATCCCTAGCATAAATGGCACCTTCGATTACGGGCAGTCAACCCTTGCCACAGACAATACTCTGGGCGGCAATGAATACGAAGAACAGACAACGGAAGTGACAACAGTCGACGAACTGGTACAGGAGTGCTTCCCTGGAGAAGCAGTAGGCTTTGTCAAGATCGATGTCGAAGGCTTTGAGGAGGCTGTACTCGAAGGAAGTTCTGAGATGCTGAAACGGTGTAAACCGAACCTGCAAATCGAGCTTCATGGCGGAAACAAGCGGATTGAGTGGGTGACCAATTTCCTAGGGCAGCTCGGCTACAGAGGCCTTTTTTTCTTCGACGGGAGACTCTTTGATGCATCGCTTTTCGATTTTAAAGTCCACCGGGCCACAGAAAACGAGTATAACTGGAGGACCAAAAAGGGGCTGAAGTTTGATCCTGCCCGCTATGTTTGTGACTATATTTTCATCCCCATCGAAAAACAAATGCAGCCAATATCGGTCCAAGCCGGACAACTGGCAGACCAACAACTGGCAGACCAACACCTGCCGGGCAATCAGAAAAACGAACTGGCCGAGAATCAGCACTTATTGAAAGAAAACGAGCGCCTGCTTATAGAGCAGGAGCGATTAATGGCGGAGCTTCTTGACTCAGCAAGTTGGCGTATCACCCGCCCACTTCGGTGGGGGTATGAGCAACTGCTCAAACTTAAAAAGAGTTGAACAGGAATCAACCAGCAATGGGCACCAGTGTATCCTAACTACACCACTCCTGAAAGTAACTGTGGCACCTTCATCTTTGAACTACAATTTGGCTATTGCAGTCATGACAAAGAAGCTACCAGGAAAATAACTTTACGTAATTGGATATCGCAATGAAATACATTTTGTTTTTTATATTATTCTTATTGAGTCCACTCGCTATTGCTCAGGAAGCAACTCCACTCCAGAAGGCAAATAGAACTACGATTGAGGGTGTACTTTTGCAGGTATCCAAACTGCCCACTCCTGAGGGGAATCCATATCCGGATTGTTACTATACTGCTACTGTCAACATTAATCAAATTGTCTCCGGTCAAAGCGTTCCGAAGAAAATAATACTAGTGCTACCTGGTTTCTTTTCGAGACAATATGCCCCTGAAGCAAAATACAAAACTGGGGATAAAATTAAGGCGATTATCGTCCCTTTCGTTTCAATGCCAGAGAATGTAAGACAAACCCAGCAGGCGGACGAAATAGAAGATGTCGATCTGGATTTCTATTTCCCTGAGAAGATTTCACTTGTCCAGGAATTTCAAAATATCACAAATTCTGTTCCTTTCGCGGGCAAGAATGAAGTAGCCGAAGCGCCGTCTAATTTCCAGCAAGTGGATCTCAAAGCAAGAGCTGCCAGGCAAGAACAAATGCGGCATGATTTGGAGCAGATTAACAAGCTCCTTGCGGAACATGGGGGGGACTGGGACAAGTGGTATGGTTCCCTGGAGGAGTTCAGGACTAAATATAACAGACAATTCGAGGCAAAGGCCGAGCGATGGATTAGGGACAGTTTTTTCAGCGCAGGTAAAATTGCACATGGCAAGGTTTACAGCCCTGAATTTGTCAAATCCGTCATCGCTTTCAAGAACTACCTTTCCAAGCGAAATGTCGATTTGATCATCGTTAGGTTCCCGTATAAGGGAGAAGTAGTTGATGACTTGTTTGCACCCTTGCCATCGGATCAAATATCCAACCCATATTTGTTACGTATGTACAAGGAATTGTTAGAGGGGGATGTTGAGGTAGTTACCGATATCCTTCCCAGAGCCAAGGATGCCCGGCTTAAATATCCGCTTATGTATTGGTATCAGGATTTTATAGAACCACATCCAGCAGAAGGAATGGTATGGGTAATGGCGGAAGCACTTTCCCAACGATTAAACCGTTACGAAAAAATTCGAAGCGCAAAGAAAGAGGGTTTCAAAATCAAACAAGCCTCTGCTTCTACTATGTCAAGGCCAGCCTCTAAATTCGCTGTTTGGCCTAACAACGTTTTTTGGCCTGCAGGAAATCCTAAATTTAATCCAGAGGAGTATGCTCAATTCCGGGCAATTACCACCAGCAACGGAAATACACTGGCGGCAAAGCAGGGGCTTGACTCTCCAGTTTTAGTTATTGGATCTTCATTTGTTCGCTACCCTTCATCGGAATTGGGTGCCAGTCTCACCACTTACCTTGCATATTTAACTGGAATTGTGCCTGACACCCTTTCACGACTTGGGTCTGATCAAAGTATTCCACGCACAATCGCACGTGAAGGTGATACCCTCTTGGGAAATCGCACTGTTTGCTTGTTTCCGATTGTGCCATGGGCTTTTTACGGTGCCCTTGATTCGCCGCCGATTACCGACCAGTCAAAGTTCAACAAAATCTTATTAGGTACATTCGTCGCGAATAACATGCAAAAACAGATTCAATTTGCACCTGAAACGCCCAAACATGTATTCACTTATTCCACAGAGGGCAACTTAATCGTTCAAGCTTCAAATAAAGAGTCTCGCAATGGAGATGGAGGCAGCTTTTACTTTGAACTGCCTCAACAAATATCAAAATATTCTTACTTTATGATTGAATTGGCGACCAGCTTAAGAAATGCTGTTTCTATCGAAGCAACCTATGGCACACAGAGCTACGAGGTTCACAATTTCTATTCACAAACAAATACAGAGAATACATTTATTTTTAAGACTGACGCCAATAATATTGTTAAAGTTAGCATAAATGATGTTGAATTCTCTTTTCCAATATACATTAAGAGTGTAGTAGTATACGGTATGCAAAATTAAAGTTAAGATACTGTGGTTGCGGACTTGATTAGACACATCTGTAGCAGGAAGGATACTGTTATGAAATTTTTTATTATTATTCTCAATCTACTGTGGGCTACGTGCGCCTTAGGTTTGGACTCAAAAGAACCAATCGACAAGACAAGCAGATCTGTAATTGAAGGGACTCTTTTGCAGGTTTCTAAACTGCCTCCTCCCGATGGGAATCCTTATCCCGACTGTTACTATACTGCCACTATTAGCATCAACCACATCGTTTCAGGCCAGAGCCTTCCCAACAAATTAATACTGGTGCTGCCTGGTTTCTTTGCAAGACAATATGCTCCCGAAGCAAAATATAAACAAGGCGACAAGGTCCGTGCAACGGTTGCCCCCTTCGCTTCAATGCCGGACAAGGTACGGCAAACTCAGCAGGCTGACGAAATAGAAGATGTCGATCTGGATTTCTATTACCCTGAAAAAATTGCCCTAGTCCAAAAATTCCAAAGCATCACGAACCCAGTTCCTTTTGCCGGCAAGCATCAAGAAGTTGAGGAGTCGGTCAACTTTCAGCCCATCGATCTCAAGGCCAGAACTGCCAGGCAAGAGACAATGCGGCATGATTTGGAGCAGATCAACAAACTCCTGGCCAGACATGGAGGAGATTGGGGCAAATGGTATGATACCCTAAACGATTTTAGGGCGCAATATAAGCAACAATATGATACTAAAGCGCAGCGATGGATTGGCGACAGTTTTTTCAGCGCAGGTCAAATTGAATATGACAAGGGTTACAGCCCTGAGTTCGTTAAGTCGGTCATCGCTTTCAAGGATTATCTCGCCGTGCGTAACGTCGATTTAATTCTCGTCAGAGTTCCGATGAAAGGGGAGATAGTTGAAGACTTATTTACACCTGTACCGGCGGATCAGATATCAAACCCCTATTTGCTGCGCATGTACAAGGAATTGCTGGAGGCAGATGTTGAAATAATTACTGATATAATCCCAAGAGCCAAAGACAAAAGGTTCAAATATCCTCTTATGTATTGGTATCAAGACTTCTCTGAGGTCCACCCTGCTGAAGGAACCTCGTGGGTGATTGCTGATGAGTTTGCAAAGCGCGTTAGCCGCTACAGTCGTGTCGAATCGATGCCCAAACAGATCTTCACTCTCAAAGTTAATCTTAAGGATGCGCCTATTACTGACGGATGGCAGAGCCTGAAATGGCCGCCGGGGAACCCCAAGTTCCGAACTCTTGATAACGTTCGGTATTCAACCGTCGTGGATGATAAAGAAAGACCCGTTGAATTAAAGAAGGGACTTGACTCCCCAGTTTTGGTGCTTGGCTCTTCCTATATTGCCACCCCCTCGCTTACTCAAGGTGGTACAATACCTCACTATTTCGCCTATCTCACTGGCATTGTCCCCGATCTTGTTCATAGGCGCGATGCGGATCTCATGATGCCACGCATTATCGCGCGCGAAGGTGATGATTTTTTGCGGAATCGAAGTGTCTGTTTGTTTCCTTTCCACCCGTGGGTCCCTCATAAAGCACTTGCCCCACTCCCAATTTTCGATCCTGACAAATCCACCAAAACATTACTTGCTACTTATTCTGGCCCAACCTTGCATGACGCAATCGAATTTTCTCCCGAGACTTCTACTGGAGTTTTGTCCTATTCGCCAGATGGCATATTGCATATCGGGCAAGCAAACGAAACAAGTTATGCATCTGCTAGTATCCGCATAAAAATACCTGAAGCAATTGCCAAATTTTCAAACTTTATCCTTTCAGTGGAATTTGAAGGTACAGATTTTGCTGACGTTTTAATCAAATATTCAGGACAAATAGATTCAATGAAAAGAGGGTTAACACAATCAAACGAAGAAGTATTTGCGTTTACCACCAAATCAGATTATTTCCTCGTTATTGACATCACGGGTGACAAATTCCGGATAACCCCTACCAAGATTAAATGTTTAAAATTTTTTGGAGTGCGGCAACCTAGTTACTACAAAACCAAGAACAGCACGATATAAATAGCGCATTTCAAGAACTTCACCCATATTCACCTAACAGGGGAACCTTCAGAATAATCATAAAGGTCTATACAATATCTGTCATATCTGCATCCAGTAGCAGTGCGATCTTGGTAGGGATACTGCAGGCTGTTGAGAACAAAAGGGTAGCCCCCCAGGGATCGCGTCTGTAAATTTTACATTTTGAGCGATCTCTGTAGCTGGTATGTAAAGGGAGACCCTAGTTATCGTAGTTGCTTGGTAGCTTCGTAGACTCGTGGAAAAGCCTATGCAATGTTCAGGGGAGTCTTCTTCATGGCCATAAACAAACAATTCAATTTCGGTCATATCTACACCCATCAGCAAGAAAGAACCTTATGACTCTACGTTCAATCGCCTTCTATCTCCCGCAGTACCACTCGATCCCCGAGAACGACCAATGGTGGGGGGAGGGATTCACCGAATGGACCAATGTCCGCAAGGCCCAGCCCCGTTTCAACGGGCACTACCAGCCCCACGTTCCCGGGAAGTTGGGGTACTACGATCTGCGCGATCCTAACGCCCACGCGCAACAGGCTGAGTTAGCCAAAAGTTACGGCATCGGCGGCTTCTGCTACTACCACTACTGGTTCAACGGCAAGCGTCTCCTAGAACACCCCTTCAACGAGACACTCGCCAGCGGCAAGCCGGACTTCCCCTTCTGCCTCTGCTGGGCCAACGAGAACTGGACTCGGCGCTGGGACGGCGAGGAGCGCGAGATCCTCATCGCCCAGGACCACAGCCACGAGGACGACCTGGCGCACATCAACAGCCTGATCCCCGCCTTCCGCGACGAGCGCTACATCCGCGTAAATGGCAAGCCCCTGTTCCTAGTCTACAAGACGAACCTCCTCCCCAATCCGAAAAGAACGTCGGAAATCTGGCGTGAGGCTGCGAGAAAGGCGGGTATCGGTGAACTCTACCTGGTGAGAATCGAGAATCACTTCCAAGGATACGATCCCCCTCCACAAGAGATAGGTTTCGACGCGGCGACTGAGTTCGCCCCGCACTGGGGGTGTTTCGGGGAAAAAATATCGGACAGGGTCGAACTGTACAACGAGTACCGGGGCTGCAACCCGCTCATCTACGACTACGACAACATCATGCTCGGCATGCTCGGCAGGCCCAAGCCCGACTACAAGCTCTTTCGCGGGGTGTTTCCGTCCTGGGACAACTCGGCCCGCCGCAGAAACGACCCGGTCATGTTTATCAACTCATCACCGGGAAAGTACGCCTTCTGGCTCTCACAGATCGCCAGGTACACGCTGCAGAATTTCCAAGGTGACGAACGACTAATATTCATCAACGCTTGGAACGAGTGGGGAGAAGGGTGTCACCTGGAGCCGGATCAGAAATACGGAGTCCGCTATCTGGAAGCCACCCGGCAGGCGATTGATTTGGCAACCGAGTCTCACAATGCCATTGCGCAGATACAGCCGCCGACAACCTCCTTACCTTTCTCGCCTGAAAAATGGTACGAGCTGGTGGCCAAGGCTTATCCCATAGGCAAGAACCTCACGCGGGACGAGCGGGAACTTCTGGCCGCTTTCTCGCCCTATGCGCTCTTTACCATGCTCCCCATGATGGACCAAGGGATACAGGATCAGTTCGCCACCATGCTCAAGAGCAAGGATCAGGTCATCGCCGATATCTACAATTCCATGAGTTGGAAGATAACTGCGCCGCTCAGGAAGATCTATGACATCATTTTTAAACACAATTAGGTGCTAATCTAATCTTCAGTGCCAATGCAAAATCTCCAAGCAATCACGCAAAGAGCACAAAGGGACGGTAGAGTAAGGAGCAGGTTTCCCTGCTCCTCCTCATCAAACCGTACGTGCGGATTTCCCGCATACGGCTAACAGACAGTCTCTTGCTGCAAGGCAGTACACGAGGAGTTGATGGCTTTGCTTTTA
>Ga0209212_1002475_pt1 | contig 26093 bp, 17 predicted proteins | sample RifGroC2_FD_183996 | JGI IMG/M metagenome (GOLD analysis project Ga0209212, IMG submission 183996) | Groundwater microbial communities from Rifle, Colorado, USA - Groundwater C2 (SPAdes) (version 2) | ecosystem: Environmental > Aquatic > Deep subsurface > Groundwater | place: Rifle, Colorado... | reverse complement strand
GAGGAAGCTGTGACAAGCTTCGGCGTGGTGATGATCTTCAGTATGTCGTCATGATGCGCAGGGGCCTTGAAATCTATCTCCATCCGCACAACGGGAAAGACATAACCGGACGCAGCAAGCGAAGAAACGGAAAGATCACGTTCACGGAGATACTCGGTACGAGCTCGCTCGAAGTATTTAAGATAGTTGGCGTGGTAGACCACACCGGCTGCATCCGTGTCCTCGTAATAGATGCGAACCTGCATATTACTTAAACTTCAGATTTATCGTTTGAACCCTGCCGGTATTGCGAAATTTGACCTGCAGCCGCAATTCCTTAGCCGTTTTTGCTTCGCCGGGAAAAAAGATAAAGCCGCTTGCCAAGGCATCTGCCGGCATAACCTTGCCTTCGATTCCCTTTTCGCGAACATCGTCGGCAATTTTGTATTGTCGCTCCCGGTCATCACCAGCCTTGTCGGCACCACCGATCACTGCACCGCCAGCTCCACCAAGCACCCCACCCTTAAGCACTGCTGAACCCACATTGCGACCAGATACGATGCCGATCGCCAAACCAAGCAGTGCACCTGCAGCAGCACCAAAAGCAGCACCCTTACCAGCCCCTTTACCTATGGCTCCGGACTGGGTCGCTTTTTCAACCCGCTCCACAGCATCGCGGTTGGTGAGAACCTTCCAGTAACGATTGGAGGCATCAATCAAGAAGGTTTGTCCGGCTACAACCTCTACCCCTTGGTTACTTTTATTGTCCATAGCCACCTGGACCGGCAGGACCCCGGCAGCATGAATATCAAATCCAAAGGCCTCTTCGGCCAATTTTTGATCGGCAAAGGCCTCGGCACCAACCATCAAGCCTGAGGCGTCTTGGGAGTTACTGTAATCCTGAGGGGGCCTGAACGATACTGATCGGCTTTCGTAGGTGGCGCAGGCGGAAAGATGCGCAGCAATTACCATGATACAAATAATTTTTTTCATTGCTCACCTCTCTGCAATAATTTACTGCCTATCTTAACACTTTAGTTCAGATTCAACTGCTCTGCAACTTCATTCTACGGAAAAATCCGCGCTGCATCGGCCGTCCCGGCTAAAACGTCCAAATTTTAGCCTAAAACAATAGAGCCGCAAAAGCCAGCCCATGGTCTAGGGCCAGACGCAATACGCCTCCAGAAGCCGTTATTTTGATTTGTTCCCGTAAAGGCCCATTTTAAGCCACTTTACAGGGTGTAATTACGATCAGGTTCCGTTTTCCCGCGTTGAGCGGCAATTTATGCGAATGAATTGCAGATATTTCAAACCCACGCCCGGAAATAAGCTCATCTGTTTTTTTCATCTCCTCAATTGCAGAAGGTCCCTTCATGGCAATCAAGCGCCCACTCGCGGCAAGCAGTGGCGCTGCCAATGCAACAAACTGTTCCAATCGCGAGAAGGCACGTGATGTGATCACATCAAATCGACGGGTACCGGCATCCGGCATGTTTTCAACTCGTGCATGCAGCGCCTCAAAATGATTAAACCCCAACAGGCGAGCCACATGGCGCTGAAAGAGTATTTTTTTGCCAACCGCATCCACAGAAACCACCGAAACCAGCGGTTTGACTATTTTCAGGGGGATAGCAGGCAATCCTGCCCCGGACCCGATATCAAGAACACTCTCACCATCCTTTATGTGTGCAGCAAAAATAAGTGAGTCAATGATGTGCTTAACCACGATCTCACTATCAGAAGTTATGGCTGTCAGGTTCACCTTGCTGTTCCACTTTTTAAGCTCAGCAACATACTGTTCAAATGCCTGAATATTCTCTTCAGAAAGCGTCAGGCCCATCTCTTGTGCTCTCTGATTAAGCATGTTCCCGATCACAACCCCTCCTGCAACAGTCTCATTTGGCAAGCACCTTCCAGGCATTTGCCTTGAGCGCAATAGCCAACACAGAAATAGCAGCAGGCGTAATGCCCTGAATGCGTGAGGCTTGCCCCAGCGTGTCCGGACGAAATCTGGTCAGCTTTTCCCGTACCTCACCAGTCAAGCCCGTGATAGAGTAGTAATCTAAATTATCAGGTAAAGCCGTATTCTCCAGCTTGCGAGCCCGATCCACCTGTTCCTGCTGACGTTCTATATAACCATGATACTTGGCTTGAATCTCTACCTGCTCACGCACAGTGGGCGGTGTTTCACGTGAAACAACATCTAAAGCGGACAATTCGGCGTAGGTTATCTCAGGACGCCTGAGCAAATGCTCCAGCGTAGTTCCCTTTTGAATATCAGACACACCAAACCGGCAAAGTGTTTCTAGTTGCTCCGAGTCCATGGACAAACGGGTAGTATTAATGCGCGCCTGCTCGGCAAAGATCATATCTCGTTTTCGCACAAACGCTCTATAGTTTTCCTCGTGGACAAGGCCGAGAGCATACCCTTTGTCGCGCAGGCGGAGATCAGCATTATCCTCACGCAAAAGCAGGCGGTATTCAGCGCGCGAGGTGAACATGCGATACGGCTCTTTGGCTCCGAGTGTTACCAGGTCGTCAATCATGACGCCGAGATAAGCCTCGCTACGGCCCAGCACCAGAGGGTCATGCCCCTTAACCCTTAAAGCGGCATTTATGCCTGCCATAAGGCCCTGGCCGGCGGCTTCTTCATACCCGGAAGTACCGTTGATCTGCCCTGCGTGGTAAAGATTGCGAATGTTCTTGGTCTCCAGCGAGGCATGCAGCTGGATCGGATCAACATAATCGTACTCAATAGCATAAGCCGGCCGCATGATCTCTACGCGTTCCAATGCTTCGATGGAGCGGTAGAAGGCTATCTGGATATCAATCGGTAGCGAAGTTGACATGCCGCTGGGATACACCTCGACTGTCTCCAAACCCTCCGGTTCGATAAAGGTTTGATGGCGCTCCTTATCGGGAAAGCGCACAACCTTGTCCTCAATGGAGGGGCAGTAGCGGGGACCGACACCCTCGATAATACCGGAGTAAAGAGGCGACCGGTCGAGCCCGGACCGTATGATATCGTGGGTGCGCGGGTTAGTGTAGGCAATATGGCATGGCACCTGCGGCATGGTGATGCGCTCGGTGGAAAACGAGAAGGGCATCGGCGGATTGTCGCCGTGCTGGGCTTCCAGACGCGAAAAGTCTATGGTGCGGCCGTCGAGACGGGCTGGCGTGCCTGTCTTGAGTCGTCCCACCTCAAAACCTATGGCCCTTAGCTGGTCGGAGAGGCCGATTGAGGGGAGGTCACCAGCGCGGCCACCAGGGTAGTGGTTGAGGCCGATATGGATCAGTCCGCGCATAAAGGTGCCGGTGGTAAGAATAATGGTTTTACCAAGGAAACGGATGCCTGAACGGGTATCGACCCCTCGCAGCTCACTGCCCTCCAAGTAAAGGGCGGTTACTTCTCCTTGTTTGAGGTGCAGATTATCCTGCTGTTCAAGAATCTTTTTCATGCGCAGACGGTAAAGCTGCTTGTCGGCCTGAGCCCTGGAAGCGCGTACAGCCGGCCCCTTGCGCGTGTTGAGTATCCGGAATTGAATCCCGGTAGCGTCGATATTCCGGGCCATCTCGCCGCCCAGAGCATCGATCTCCTTGACCAGGTGCCCCTTGGCCAAGCCTCCAATTGAAGGGTTGCAGGACATCAAGGCGATCGCATCAAGGTTGATGGTCAACAGCAGGGTAGGGCAGCCCATACGGGCAGCAGCCAGGGCCGCTTCACAGCCGGCATGGCCGGAACCAACCACAATCACATCATATTGTTGCTCATAGGTCATCATAGATATTTATCACCTGATGGTTTCACGTGAAACACTCCCTATTTACCGATGCAAAATGATGAAAAAATCAGATCCAGAACTTCATCGCTTGTGGTCTCGCCGGTTACAGACCCAACCGCAGACAGGGCATCCCTCAGGTCTATGGTCAATAGTTCCAGTTCAAGACCGGAAGCAAGACCAGAGGCTGCGCGCTCCAGCGCAAACCTGGCGGTGGTCAGGGCATCACGATGTCGAGCGCGGGAGATGGCTACAAACTCCCGACTATCGAGGGGAGTATCGCGGAGGAAAGCCTGGCGCACGGATTCTTTCAGTATCTCAACGCCCTCGCCGGAACTGGCGGAGATCGGCACGGTCCTCATATCGTCAAAAACTTCCGGTGGCTGAAAGGAGCCGGGCAGGTCGCACTTGTTGAGCACAACAATAACCTTGCTTGCAGACAGTGAGTCCAAAATCAGCTGGTCCTCATGGTCAAAGGGTCGTGATGCATCGCATACGAACAGGACCAGGTCCGCCAGCGGAATCTTCCCAAGGGCTCGATTGATCCCCTCCTGCTCGGCCAGGTCATCGGTGTGGCGAATACCGGCAGTATCCAGCAGCCTGACCGGAAGACCGCCGAGGTTGACCGTCTCCTCGATGATGTCACGGGTTGTGCCGGGAAAGTGGGTCACAATCGCGCGATTTTCATTGAGCAGCCGATTGAGCAGGCTCGACTTGCCGGCATTGGGTTTGCCGATGATCAACACCGAAATCCCTTCACGTAAAATACGCCCATGATCAAAGCCGGCCAGCAGAGCGGATATGATTGCCTGGGCACTGCCCACGGTGGAGGCGATAGTTGTGGTGTCGGTCTCACCCAGATCATCCTCGGGAAAATCGATGTATGCCTCAAGCAATGCCAGGGACGTCAGCAAAAGCGCCCGCGCCTCGGAGATGCGTTTTGAGAGTGCGCCTTCACGCTGGTGCTGTGCCAAGCGCAGGGCAGCCTCAGTCTGGGAACCGATGATATCCATGACAGCCTCGGCCTGAACCAGGTCGATCCTGCCATTGAGAAAGGCGCGCCGGGTGAATTCACCCGGCTCGGCCAGACGGGCACCGCATTGCAACGTAAGCGCCAGTACCCTCTCAACGACCAGCATACCGCCATGGCAGTGCAGCTCAAGCACGTCCTCACGGGTATAGGAGCGGGGAGCGCGCATAAGCACAGCCATGGCCTCGTCAACCGGCTCATTCGACTGCGGATCACAGACTGTGCCAAAATAAAAACGGTGGCTGATAAGGCCACCGTTCTTTACTGGTTTAAAAATAGTGTCGCCAATGGCCGCCGCTTGGATACCAGTCACCCGGACAATGCCGATTCCGCCATTGCCGGTTGGTGTGCTGACTGCCGCTATCGTATCGCGGATATACATGAAACGCTCCGTAGTATAGTCGGTTAATCCTTCACCAGTTTATTGATGTACATCTGCTGACCGATGGTAAGGACGTTATTAACCAACCAGTACAGAACCAGGCCCGATGGGAAGCTTAGGAACATGAAGGTGAATACCACCGGCAGCGCCAGCATCATCTTCTGTTGAATCGGATCCATATTGGATGGGGTCATCTTCTGCTGAATAAACATGGTCACACCCATAATGACCGGAGTAACGTAGTACGGGTCCTTGTCAGCCAGGTCCGTAATCCAGAAGAAAAACGGGGCATGGCGCAGTTCGATGGAAAACATTAAGGCCTTGTAGAGGGCAAAGAATACCGGAATCTGTACGACCATAGGAAGACAGCCACCCAATGGGTTGACCTTGTGGTCGCGGTACAGTTCCATGACAGCTTTGTTCATGGCATCCCGGTCATCCTTGTGTTTATCCTTGAGAGCCGCCATCATCGGCTGGATTTTCTGCATGTCCTTCATGGACTTGTAGCTTTTGTGGGTAAGCGGAAAGAAAAACGCCTTGAGGATAATCGTGATGATAATGATCGCAATGCCGTAGTTACCGACGTAATTATAGAAAAATTTCAGCGAGTAGAGTAAGGGCTTGGCAATCACAGTAAACCATCCGAGGTCGAGTGACTGCACCAGGGAGTTCCCCTGGGCCTTGAGGATATCGATATCTTTAGGACCGACAAACAGGCGGTGCGTTACCGTAGCTGACTGGCCAGGATTGACGACGACCTGGGGAGAAGAGACTATCGATTCCATAAATCCGGCGGAGTTTTTCTTAAGCTCCACCGCCAGGATACTGTTCTTCTCCGAGAGGATGGCGCTAAGAAAATATTTGTCGGCAAAACCGGCCCACTGAATATCCTTATCATACTTTTTCGACGCAGTAGCCACATCCTTGATCTTGTCCGACTTTAGGCTGTTGTCGGAATAAAGATAGGAACCGGCGGTGTCATAGCGGTTATCCTTGACCTTGGGCTCGGCCGGATAGGTCATGATGTGCTGGATGGCGCCAACGAGAGGCGCCGAAGAATTGTTGAACACCTGGGTATCGAGTTTGACGCTGTAGGAATCGTTGCTGAAGGTGTAGACCTTGCGCACGGTGAAGCCCTGGCCGGAGATGTAATTGAAACTGAGTTGCTTGCTTTCGCCTTTGCTCAGTTTGATGGCCTCGGCATCAGGTGCGAAGACCGTACTATCCGGCAGGTTGAAACCGCTGGCCCTGGTGGAAAAAGTCAGGAGTGAGGGATCGACGTTGGATCCGAGAACCACTTGATTGGCGGGGGGGGTAATCTGTTCGCGATACTTTTTGAGCGTCAGGCTCTTCAGGCTGGCGCCCCGCGAAGAAAATACCGCCGTATAAAGATCCGTATCAACAGTGATGTCTTTCAAAGTCGCCAATACCGGAGCTGTCACTGGTTCTGCCTGCGGCGCTACTGGCTGATTAACGGCTACAGCCGCAGGAGAAGCCATGTTCTGGGTAGCAGGCAGTTGTACCGGTTTTTTTTCAGGCCCAAAAAACATTGAAAATATGTAGAAAACTGCTATCGAAAGAATGACGGCCAGAAATGCGCGTTTTTCCATAAAAGGCTCCAGTTGTGCTCTTCAGTTAGGGTACCGGATCATAGCCACCAGGATGAAAGGGATGGCATTTGCTGAGTCTGCATAGGGTAAGCCAGCCACCCCTGACAAGTCCATGCCGTAAAATTGATTCTCTGGAATACTCGGAACAGGAGGGATAAAAACGACAGGCCTGGGGAAGAAGCGGTGAAAGCATCTTCTGATACAGCCTGATTACAAGGAGCGTGATGCTCTTGAGCATGGGGATGAGCCGATATGCCTGAATGCTTTTTCAAGTTCCCGCAGCACACTACGGAAATCCATTGTTGCGGACTCGCGCCTTGCAATAACATTCATGTCAACCGGCGGTAACAAAAGCCGGTTATGCCTGAATACTTCCCTGATATAACGCTTGACCCTGCTCCGGGTCACGGCGCATCCGACCTTTTTACTTACAGTAACCCCGAGCCGTGGTTGCAACATACCGTTTACCTGCCAAACAACCAAAAAACCTTTGGCAACGAACTTGTCAATGGAACCGGATAGCTTGACAAAGTCGGCACGTTTCCGCAATCGAACCGACTTTGGAAACGTGCTGACAGCAGAAGCGGCTTCTTCATCAGTAGAGGAATTACTTGGTAGCAATGCGAACGGACAGGGTCTTACGGCCCTTGGCCCTTCTACGTTTGATAACAAGACGTCCATTTTTGGTGGACATCCTCACCAGAAAACCATGAGTTCGTTTGCGGGAAGTGTTGCTTGGCTGAAATGTTCTTTTCATATTGGCACCCCTAATAAAATTTTACAGGAACTGGTTTTTTAATCATATGAGCCCTTCTTTGTCAAGATAATTATTATGGCTATTGATGACCATAAGAATTGATTTGCCTTGAAAAATAGGGTGTCCTCTGATAATCTACCGCTTCCTTGAAAAGTCCGTTTATTCACATAATTACATTTAATATGTTGTTTTTACAGGGAATTAAGTTATCAACAGGTGTTGAAAATCATGTTAATAACTTATTAGCGCTGCCTGAGACCATGTCTCTTAAACCTGCTTATTCCATTGATGATTATATTAGTCATAACAATGTGGATAACTTATCTTCAACCTGCACTTTAATGACGTGATTCTATGCAAGATGCCTGGCAACAAGCCGCTGAAAACCTGGAAAAAGTCCTATCTGAGAGCGATTTCACAACGTGGATCAAACCAATCCGCTATAGTCATCATGACGATGATACGGTGTATCTCTCTGTCCCAACCTCTTTTTTCAAGGAATGGCTGGAAGAGAACTATCAGAAGGTATTGACTGGCGCCTTGTCCATGACAGCAGGCAAAAACGTTATTATCAATTTCCTCATCAGAGAGATCGATACCGAAACTTATACCATATTACCGGAAGATCTTATCATCAAGGGTCACGCTGATAATGAGCAGACTCGGGATACTCCATCTGAATATGCATTTACCCCCCTCAATAACAAGTATACCTTTGATCTGTTTGTCAGTGGAACCGGCAATCAATTTGCCCATGCTGCCGCCATGTCAGTGGCAAACAACCCTGCTGACACCTATAATCCCCTTTTTATATATGGTGGCGTAGGGCTTGGTAAAAGTCATCTGCTCAATGCTATCGGGCACACCATTCGCAGTAATTCGCCTGGAATGAATGTATGTTATTGTTCCGCCGAGAAGTTCATGTATGAGATGGTTAACCATCTGCGACTCAAAAAAATGGATCTATTCAGAAATCGCTTCAGAAACGTGGATGTGCTCCTGATCGATGACATTCAGTTTATTTCGGGAAAAACCGGCACTCAGGAAGAGTTTTTCCATACCTTCAATGCGCTTCATGAGGCACACAAGCAGATCGTTATCACGTCTGACAAGTTTCCCCGGGAAATATCCGATCTCGAGGAGCGCCTTCGTTCTCGTTTTGAATGGGGATTGATTGCCGATATCCAACCTCCTGACATGGAAACAAAGATAGCTATCCTCAAGAAGAAATCAGAGATTTTTAAAATCAGGCTGCCGGATGATGTTGCATACTTTCTGGCATCAAGCGATACCCGCAACATTAGAGAACTGGAAGGGATGCTCATCCGGTTAGGTGCCTACAGCAGTCTCCAGAGTGTGGCTATTACCCTTGATATGGCCAAGGAAAGCCTCAAGGATATTCTGGGCGACAGGCGCAAGGATATCACCGTAGAACTGATTCAAAAAGCTGTCGCTGATCAATTTGGTCTCAAGGTAGCGGACCTTAAATCAGACAAACGTCTCAAAAACTTTGTGCAGGCCCGTCAGGTCGCTATATGGCTTTGTCGTGACATGACCAAGGCCTCGTATCCGGACATCGGCGCACGTTTCGGTGGTAAAGACCATTCCACCGTAATTTATTCCGCAAAAAAGATCGATAAAGAGCTCAAAAACGATCACAAACTTGCTAAAATTGTTGATGAAATCAAGCATGCTCTACTGAAGTGATAATAACCTGTGAATACAGCAGCTAAAACATGTTGATAATTTCAAGGGTGTTGATAACCCGCCCTGTTCATGCAAATTAATCAACACCATAAAAGTTTTAAAACATCTTTTGTTTAAATATGTTACACAGTTATCACCATATCAACAGCCCCAACAAAAACAACAAAGGTTTTAAATTAATAAAGAAACTATTTCTGTAAGGAGTGATACATGGAATTCAGAATCGATAAGGAAGTCTTCCTCAAGTCGCTGCAGAGGATTCAGGGTATTGTTGAAAAACGAACCTCCATGCCAATTCTTTCAAACGTCCTGATCGAAGCAACAGATTCAGCATTGCATGTCACTGCTACCGACCTTGAAGTGGGGATGAAAAGCACCTACCCGGCAGAGGTTACAACACCCGGCAAAATAACCATCGGGGCGAAAAAACTGTATGAGATCGTCAAGGAACTCCCCAATCAGGAAATTGTCTTTTCCACAAAAGACAACGACTGGGCTGAAATCCGTTGTGGCAAGGTTCAGTTCAACATAGTCGGCCTTTCTCCTGAAGAGTTTCCCTATTTTCCCGCTGTCAAGGAAGAGAGCCTGTTTGAAATCGAAAGCTCCTTGTTGAAGGGGATGATTGAAAAAACATCCTTTGCTATTTGCAATGACGAGACCAAATATAACCTGAACGGCCTATTTACCAAGGTTGAGATCGCAGCGAGCGGTGAACAGATTCTCAAGATGGTGGCCACCGACGGCCACCGCCTTTCCATAGCCACCGGATCATTCAAAGGTAATGCCGGCAGTGAGCTCCTCAAGGGAGTGATCCTTCCCAAAAAGGGCATCTACGAGATGAAAAAAATAACCGATGAGGATAGCGGCACGCTCCTGTTCGGTTTTATGGATAACAGCGCTGTTATCAAACGTGGTGATTCCTACATGGTCATGCGCCTGGTTGATGGAGAATTTCCTGATTACAATCGGGTTGTGCCGGTTGCCAATGATCGGATCATCACCATTAACAAAGAGGTTTTTACCCATTCCGTGCGCAGGATGGCTATACTTTCCAGCGAAAAGTTCAAGGGCATTATGCTGGAGATATCAGCTACGAGCATCAAGATCTCATCAAGTAATCCCGAACTTGGCGACGCCATGGAAGAGATCGATGTAATTTATGGCGGGGAGCCGTTTTCCGTAAGATTTAATGCCCGCTACCTGCTGGATGTACTGGCCGTGGCAGAGACAGAAAGCGTGGATATGAAGTTTAAGGATGAACTTTCTCCGTCCATCATTATTCCGGAAAAATCAGACAGTTTCCTGGCAGTTATCATGCCGATGAGACTGTAACAGCGGTTAATGCTTCTCAAACACTTGGCTATTGTTGGTTTTCGCAATCTTGGTACGATACGAATCGAACCAGATGCATGTTTCAACTTGTTGTACGGGCTTAATGGTCAGGGCAAGACCAACCTGCTTGAGGCCATCTACCTGTTGGGAAGTCCGCGTTCATTCAGAAACTCACGTCTTCCAGAACTGATCAGGCATGGTGAACGGATAGCCCAGATCCGGGGAGAAGTTGAGTCAGGCGGCATACGGAGTCAGATCAGGCTGTCTCTGGAAGCAGCTGGACGCAAGGTGGAGATCGACGGCAAAGGCATTCAACGGGCATCCGATCTCCATGGCAGGTTGAACGCAGTTGTATTTTCACCAGATGACACCGGCATGGTCAGGTTGGGTCCTGAGGCGCGCAGACGCTACCTGGATCGAGCCGTCTACATGGGAGACATTGATTACCTGCACTGCTGGCACAGTTACCAGCGGATCCTCAAGCAGCGTAATCACCTCCTGAAAAACAGCGACAGATCAGGCTTGGACACCTGGACCGAAAAACTGGCCGAGTCCGGGGCTGAAGTCATCGAACGGCGGCAGCGTTTTGTTACCTTGCTGGGTGGCATGCTGCAACGACATTATGCCATGATTTCAGGATGTCGCGAGTCAGCAGATATCAGTTACCGGCCGGATGGGGTCCAGGCAACCGACAGAAACGGTATTTACGGGCAATTGCTGGAGCTATTCAACCGCCATGCCAAAAACGATGAACGTTACGGCACCACCACCGCCGGGCCGCACCGTGATGACCTGACACTCTGTCTCGACGGTCGCCAGCTGAAGTCTTTTGGCTCTCAGGGTCAGCAGAAAAGCTTTGTGCTGGCCTTGAAAATGGCAGAAATGGATAACCTGCAAACCATCTTCGATGAGCCGCCACTGCTACTGCTGGATGACATGAGCTCGGAACTGGATGCCTGCAGAAACAAAAATTTAATGGATTTTCTCACCTCCCGGGATATCCAGGTTTTTATTACAACAACGGAACGATCACCCGCCCTGTTAGGGGCTGCTGCAAACTGCGCCGTGTTCCGAGTGGAAGACGGCAATCTGACGTTTGAGGGAAATAAATCGCATGAGTGAACAAGACAACATGACGCAAGCCGCTGTCGAGGAATACGGAGCGGATAATATCAAGGTACTGGAGGGGTTGGCCGCAGTTCGCAAGCGACCGGCCATGTACATCGGCTCAACCTCCAGCGCGGGCCTGCACCACCTGGTGTACGAGATCGTGGACAACTCCATTGACGAGGCGCTGGCGGGCCATTGCGACAATGTCAGCGTGACCATCAATCCCGATGGTTCCGTGACGGTCGTGGATAATGGCCGCGGCATCCCGACCGACATTATGCCTAACGAGGGGAAGTCAGCCGCCGAGGTTGTCCTGACCGTGCTGCACGCCGGCGGCAAGTTCGACAACGAATCCTACAAGGTGTCCGGCGGTCTGCATGGCGTAGGCGTCTCGGTCGTCAACGCGCTGTCAAAAACTCTGGAACTGGAGATTCGCCGGGACGGCAAGGTCTTTCGTCAGTCCTACCGCCGCGGAGATCCCGTGGCGCCGTTGGAGATGGTTGGCGAGACCAAAAAGCGCGGCACCAAGATCACCTTCATGCCGGACGAGGAGATCTTCGAGACCACCGAAATTTCCTTTGATGTCCTTTCCCAGCGTTTGCGCGAGATGGCCTTCCTCAATGCCGGTGTCAGGATCAAAATCGACGATGACCGGGTGGATAACAAATCGCATGAGTTCTACTACGAGGGGGGTATCAACTCCTTTGTAGAGTATCTCAATCGCAACAAGACCCCGCTGCACCCCAAACCGATCTACTTCAAGGGTGAAAAAGGGGGGGTGGAAACCGAAGTTTCCATGCAGTACAACGACTCCTACGACGAAAAAATCTTCTCCTTTGCCAACAACATCAATACCCATGAGGGCGGTACACATCTGATCGGCTTCAAGGCTGCCCTGACCCGCACCATGAACAGTTATGCCACGGCCAACAACCTGCTCAAGAAGGAGAAGGTCTCCATCTCCGGCGATGACCTGCGCGAGGGTATCACCTGTGTCATCTCGGTCAAGATCCCCCAGCCGCAGTTCGAGGGGCAGACCAAGACCAAGCTGGGCAACTCCGAGGTCAAGGGGTACGTCGAGACCCTGATCAACGAGAAACTGGCCCAGTTCCTGGAGGAGAATCCCCAGGTTGCCAAACGCATCCTGGAAAAATCGATCGAAGCGGCCCGCGCCCGCGAAGCGGCCCGCAAGGCACGGGAAACGGTCCGGCGTAAAGGGGCTCTGGACCTGGGTGGACTCCCAGGGAAACTTGCGGACTGCCAGGAGAAGAATCCTGAACTGTGCGAATTGTATCTGGTCGAGGGCGATTCGGCCGGCGGTTCGGCCAAACAGGGGCGCGACCGCAAGTTCCAGGCCATTCTGCCGCTCAAGGGCAAGATCCTCAACGTGGAAAAGGCCCGTTTCGACAAGATGATCGCCTCGCAGGAGATCCGCACCCTGATTACGGCGTTGGGCACCGGCATCGGCAAGGACGACTTCGACATCGCCAAGCTGCGCTACGGCCGCATCATCGTCATGACCGACGCCGACGTGGACGGCTCCCACATCCTGACCCTGCTGCTGACGTTTTTCTACCGCAACATGCGTGAGCTGGTGGAGCGCGGTCATCTCTACATCGCCCAGCCGCCACTTTACAAGGTCAAGCGCGGCAAGAAGGAGATGTACCTGAGAAATGAGGCCGCCATGCAGAACTTCCTGCTGGAAGAAGGGGCGGAGGACATGACCCTGCGCCTGGAAAAGGGCGACCGGATCTATGTCGGCAAGCAGATCATCCCGTTGATCCGTCAGTTCATTGATAATCGGGCCATTTTCGATAAGGTAGTCAAGAAGGGCATCACCCCCGAACTGCTCTCCGTGATCGTTCGTAGCAACATGCCGGCCGGATTGGAGGAGCTCTCCCATCTTGAGCCGTATCTTGAGTCCATGAAGGCGCTGACAGCGGGAGGCGAGTACCAGCTGGAAGAAGACCGGATCATCTTTTATACAGGAAACATCCGCGCCATCATCGATCAGCAGATCCTGGGCGTGCTGGCAACACACGAGTACGAACTGCTGGTGGAAAACCACCGCAGGGTGGTGGAAACCATGGCCGATGGCCGGGCAACCGTAGAGCAGGAAAGTGGTAAGATCCTGTTGGAAACCGGCAACCACGAAGAGTTGCTGGCTTTCTTCCTGGAGAACGCCAAGAAAGGTCTCGGCATCCAGCGTTACAAGGGTCTCGGCGAGATGAACCCGGAGCAACTCTGGGAGACGACCATGAACCCGGAAAATCGTGTTCTGTTGCAGGTCAAGATCGAGGATGCCATCGGATCGGACGAGATCTTCACCATCCTGATGGGCGACCAGGTCGAGCCGCGCCGCGAGTTCATCGAAACCAACGCGCTTAACGTGGTCAACCTGGACATTTAATCTATTACTTTTAGAGGCACAAAGAGGTAGCAATGATCAACACTCCGTTAGCCAAGATAGCTGTAAATATCGAAGACGAGATGAAACGCTCCTACATGGATTACGCCATGTCGGTCATCATCGGCCGCGCCCTGCCGGATGTGCGCGACGGGCTCAAGCCGGTACACCGGCGTTGTCTGTACGCCATGTACGACATGAGTAACGATTACAATAAACCCTACAAGAAGTCAGCCCGCGTAGTCGGTGATGTTATCGGTAAGTACCACCCCCACGGTGACACGGCCGCCTACGACACTATCGTCCGTATGGCACAGGACTTTTCACTGCGCTACATGCTGGTGGATGGTCAGGGTAACTTCGGTTCGGTGGACGGTGACCGTCCGGCCGCCATGCGTTACACCGAGATCCGCCTGCGGCAGCTCTCCCATGAATTGCTGGCCGATCTGGACAAAGAGACCGTTATCATGGTCCCCAACTACAACGAGGAGATGCAGGAACCGACGGTGCTGCCGTCCAAGTTTCCCAATCTGCTGGTCAACGGCTCGACCGGTATCGCTGTCGGCATGGCCACCAACATCCCGCCTCACAATCTGGTCGAAGTGATCAACGGTATCATCGCCGTGATCCATAACCCGGAAACCACCTTTGAGGAGTTGCTGGAGCTGGTGCCCGGCCCGGACTTCCCTACCGGCGCTACCATCTACGGTCGCCAGGGGATCTACGACGCCTACTCCACGGGACGCGGCATCATCCAGATCCGCGCCAAGGCCCATGTGGAGGCGGCCAAGAAATCCGAGCGCCAGGCGATTGTAGTGACCGAACTTCCCTACCAGGTCAACAAGGCCCGCCTGATCGAAAAGATTGCCGAGCTGGTCAAGGAGAAGAAGGTTGAAGGCATCACCGAGATCCGCGACGAGTCCGACCGCGAGGGGATGCGGATCGTGATCGAGGTCAAGCGCGACGAGAATGCCGAGGTACTGCTCAACCAGCTCTATAAGCAGACCCAGTTGCAGACCTCCTTCGGCATCATCATGCTGGCCATCGTCCACAACCGGCCAAAGGTAATGACCCTGCGCCAGATGATGGATTGTTTCGTCGAGCATCGTTGCGAGGTGGTTACCCGCCGCACCAACTTCGAACTGAAGAAGGCCTTGGCCCGGGCGCACATATTGGAAGGTCTCAAGATCGCCTTGGACTGGCTGGATGCCGTGATCGAGATGATCCGCGAGTCCAAGACCCCGCCCGAGGCCAAACAGGGGCTGATGGAAGGCAAGTTCGCCGATCCGGAGTTTCTAACAAGGCTCAATCTTCCTCGGCCGGCCGGCTTTGAAAATGCGGTGCAGCTATCCGAGATCCAGGCCCAAGCCATCCTGGAGATGCGCTTGCAGCGACTGACCGGATTGGAGCGGGACAAGATCGTCTCCGAGTACGAAGAAATCATGAAACTGATCGCCCGCTTGCGGGAAATCCTGGCTTCAGATACCGAGATCCTCAAGATCATCGTAGGGGAGTTGACCGAGATCCGCGACAAGTTCGGCGACAAGCGCCGCTCGGAGATCGCCGACAAGACCGCCGACATCTCCCTGGAGGATACCATCGAGGACGAGGAGATGGTCGTGACCATCTCCCACACCGGTTACATCAAGCGCAGCGCCGTCGACCTGTACCGCTCCCAACGACGGGGCGGCAAAGGCAAAACCGGCATGAAGACCAAAGAGGAGGATTTCGTCGAGCAGCTCTTTATCGCCTCGACCAAGGACTACCTGCTCTGCTTTACCGATGCCGGACGCATGTACTGGCTCAAGGTCTACGAGATCCCCGAGGGGAGCCGCACCACCAAGGGAAAGGCGGTGGTCAACCTGGTCAACGTCGCCATGGACGAAAAGATCACCACCATCCTGCCGGTCAAGGAGTTCAGCGAGGATACCTTCCTGTTCATGGCCACCAGAAACGGTGTGGTCAAGAAGACTCCGCTGATCGAGTACTCCAACGTCCGTCAGGGCGGCATCATCGCCGTCAAGCTGGATGAAGGGGACAAGCTGATCGGTGTGGCCCTGACCGACGGCAAGAAGGATATCTTCCTGGCTTCTCGTGAGGGCAAGGCGATCCGTTTCAACGAAGAGGATGCCCGCTCCATGGGACGCGTCACCCGCGGTGTGCGCGGCATGAATCTGAATAAAGACGACCACGTGATCGGCATGGAGATCGTGGACAACGAGGCGGTCGGCTCGACCATCTTCACGGTCTGCGAAAACGGCTACGGCAAACGCACCGATCTGGACGAGTATCGCGACCAGACCAGGGGCGGCAAGGGGATTATCACCATAAAGACCACCGACCGCAACGGTCCTGTGGTCAATGTCATGCAGGTCGCCGACGACCACGACCTGATGGTGATCACCGACAACGGCAAGATCCTGCGCGTGCCGGTCTCCGGCTTCTCCGTTATCGGCCGCAACACACAGGGTGTGCGCCTGATCACCACCGAGGAAAAGGAAAAGGTGGTGGCCGTGGCCAGGCTGGCCGAGAAGGAAGAAGAGGACGAAGATATAGACGATGCATCCGAAGTAGAGGAGTAAGTCAGACGTGCCTCGTGCTGCGTGCAACGTGCAATAATCTTTGCACGCGGCACGAGGCACGCAGCACGCAGCACGTGCTATGAGACCATTCAAAATAGATAAATCCCTGTGGGAGCGGCGGCGCATTATCCGGCTGCTGGATTTTCTCAAACGGGATGATCTGACCAGCGACCAGATGGAGCGCATCGGCAAGCGCTTGCAGAAGTCGGGCAGGCGCGCGCTGCAACCGCTGGTGCGTAAGCTGTGGCAGGAAAAGAACGGCACCGCCATCTATCGCTATACCTGCATGCTCGATTTCTTTGATGATTCAAACTGGCTCGACCAACTGATCCAGATCACCCTCAGGCGCAAGGATCTGGAGGAAGATGGCCGGCTGGCCCTGCTGGATGCCCTGCAGGACAGCGGTATCGACGTTACCGCTCCCCCCTTTGCCATGATGACCGGTTATGGCGCCAGCACGATCGACGGCTTCATCCTGGACTGTCTGAACGACGGCGAGCGCGGGCTGGTACGCTTCATGGACCTGTTTCTGGATGCCGCTGATGACATCCGTGAACACATGATCCGGCGTCTCTCCGAAAACCACAGCTCGGACGCGGTAGCGCTTCTGGATATATTGATCTCATTTGAGCAACCCGAGGTGGTGCGAGAGGCAATTATCGCCCTGGGCAAGATCAAGAACGGCTTTGCCCTCAGCGTCCTGTCAAAGGCAGAGCAGCGCCACGAGGGAGATAGCGCCGAGTTGATCCGGCGCAGCATCCGGCGCTTGTCCTTTTTGGGCATTACGGAGCCTCAGGAATTGCCCTTGTCCTTCAGCGTGCCGTTGCCGTTTCATTCCGTGCTGGTCGGACCGATTGATATCTATGGTTCCCGTTCCCTGTGGTTTTCGTGGCAAATGCAGGATGCAACCTATGCGTCCATGTTGCTGCTGACAGGTGAATCGGAAGGACTGATCAACGCCCTCAGTTATCGGATGAAGGATGACAGGGAATATGACGGGGTTTTGCGGGAGATGTCAGCCGGCGAATTGCTGGAGCCGGTTGATCCCGGATATGCCCTGGCCTTGTTGCGCGATGCGCTCTTCCACAGCCGGGAGCAGGGCTACTACCTGCCGCCGGATTTCTATGTGGACATGCGCCTGTTCAGTCCCGAAGCACTGCGGCCCGAGGGTTATGTTCCCCGCTTCAGTCTGGATCATCTGGAGGGGATCGTGGAGCAGATCCCAGGTTTTGTTGCCAGCAGCAATGACCTGCTGGACAGCCCCAGCCTGGAAGGATGGATTTTGTCGGAGCCGGCGATCTATGATGCCGCCGAACACCTGGATGCCCTGGAAAAAAAGACTGGAGAGCATGGCCTCAGCGAGGTTCAGCTGGAGGCGGAGCTGGCTACGTTCTGCGCTGAACTGGTCACTCCGCGCCGGGCAGATATCATCAAGCGCCTGCTGTTGACGGCTGATTACATGCAACAGACCGCTTGCGATCACAAACTGGTTCAGCATGTCCTGGCCACGGCGCTGAGCCTGGTAGGAGGGTTCCTGCCCGAGGCGCGCCATCCGTTCATCCGGCGCCTGGTTCTCGATAGTATAGAGACTGCCCGGCAGGCCTTGGTCGAGGGTTACGACCTGCGGCTGGAGGAAGGCTATCATGACGACGAGTAGCATAGAGCGGGTTGCGGTTATCGGCGGCGGCAGCTGGGGCACAGCCCTGGCCGATCTGCTGGCCAGAAACGGTCATGACACGACCCTGTGGGTCTATGAGCAGGATCTGGCAAGAGAGATGACCGCCACCAGAATCAATTCAATCTATCTGCCCGGTTTCACGCTCCACCCCGCTTTGGCCTGCACCAGCAGCCTACCCGAGGCGTTGCTGGACCGCAGCATGATCATGCTGGTAACACCGGTACAGGTCATGCGGAGTGTCCTTGCCCAGGCTGCCGACCTCATCGGGAAGGAAACCGTGCTGGTTAACGCCTCCAAAGGGATCGAGCTGGACACGCTGAAAACAGTCTCCCAGATCTGCGCCGATCTGCTGGGAGCAGAAGCGCTTTCGCACTATGTCGCCCTGTCCGGCCCCACTTTTGCCCGCGAAGTGGCTGCCGGGTTGCCTTCACTGATAGTGGCCGCCTCTCGGAACGAAGCCTGCGCACAACGGGTGCAGGCGGCATTCAGCAACAACTCCTTCCGGGTCTATACCAATAGCGATGTCGTTGGCGTGGAACTGGGCGGCGCGGTCAAGAATGTCATTGCTGTCGCTGCCGGGATCTGCGACGGCCTTGGCTTTGGTCATAATGCCCGGGCAGCCCTGATCACCCGTGGTCTGGCAGAGATGAACCGCCTGGGGCTGGCCATGGGGGCACAGCATGCAACCTTTGCCGGACTGGCCGGCATGGGCGACCTGGTGCTGACCTGCACCGGCGACCTTTCCCGCAACCGCACGGTCGGTTTCAAGCTGGGGCAGGGGCAGCGTCTGGCCGATATCCTGGCTGAGATGCGCATGGTGGCCGAGGGGGTCAAGTCGGCTGAATCGGTGTATCTGCTGGCCCGTAGCCTGGGGGTGGAGATGCCGATTGTGGAGAAGGCCTACCAGATCCTGCACGAAGACAAACCTGCCCGGCAGGCGGTGATGGAGCTGATGGCGCGGGATCTGAAGGCGGAAGGGTAGAATTTGCCGCATAGTCTTAATAATGGGGCAATTTAGTTCTCCAAGCGTTGTTTTTCACCTGTCGTTTCATTCAACACGGTTCTACCGATATTCTGAATGCCACTCTCATGATGTCTCCTGCCGATCAAACTACTCTGCGACGTTAAAATTCTACTTCAAAAAGTGGATAAACTATGACGAAAAAAACATTGCCGGTGCGGGGAAATATATCCTTTGAAGACCAGAAGAAACTGAACGAGCATGGGGCTGAATACTGGAGTGCTCGTGAACTCCAGCCTTTGCTCGGGTACAGCCAGTGGCGGCGTTTTGAAGAAGCCATTAATAGAGCCATGACTTCTTGCGGTCAATCTGGGAATAACCCTGAATATCATTTTGCCGGCGCCGGCAAAATGATCGAGACAGGCAAGGGTGCGATTCGAGAGGTTTCGGATTTTCAACTTTCCCGCTTCGCCTGTTATCTCATTGCCCAAAACGGTGACCCGCGCAAACCCGAGATCGCAAAGGCTCAAAAGTATTTCGCAATCCAGGCTCGACGCCAGGAAATGTCCGATGCTTTGGCTGCAGATCTGGAGCGTCTGGAAATTCGCAAACAGACCAGCGAAGAGTTTAAAGCTCTTTCCGGCGCGGCCCGTGATGCGGGGGTGCAGGACAGGATGTTCGGTATTTTTCATGACGCGGGTTACAAGGGGCTTTATGGCGGACTTGGCAATGAAGGGATCAAGCAGCGCAAGGGTATCCCAAAGAAGGAAAACCTGATGGACCGGATGGATACCACCGAGCTCGCCGCTAACCAGTTTCGCATGACCCAGACACGGGACAAACTGGCGCGTGCACATGTGAAGGATCAGCAGCAAGCCATCCATACCCACGAAGCAGTGGGAAAGGAAGTGCGTGAAGCGATCAGGCGAATCGGTGGCGTCATGCCGGAGCCATGAATGACAATTTAAAAGATAACATCATCCTCTACCAGAACCCTGATGGCGCTGCTTCACTTGAAGTCCACCTTGACCATGAAACCGTCTGGCTTACCCAAAAGCAGATGGCAGATCTTTTCAACAAAGATGTCCGGACAGTGAACGAGCATCTGAGGAACATCTTTCGGGAAGGCGAATTGTTTGAATCTTCAGTTATCCGGAAATTCCGGATAACTGCCGCTGATGGGAAAACCTATGACACCACCCACTACAATTTAGATGTCATCATTTCCGTTGGCTATCGAGTTAAATCGCAACAAGGTACCCGCTTCCGCCAATGGGCTACCAAGGTTCTGAAAGATCACATCGTCAAAGGTTACACACTCAACGAACAGCGCTTCCGGGAACAGGCCGAAAAGCTAACCGACATGCGCCGGACCGTGGAACTGCTGGCGCGGACCCTTGCCAACCAGGAACTGGTCAGCGAAACCGGGAAAGACGTGCTGCGGGTCATCACCGACTACGCCTACGCCCTGAACCTTCTGGACCGTTACGACCACGGAACCCTGGCCATAGAGGAAACCACCCGGAAAACTCTGCATGTCATTGACTATGACGAAGCAATCGGCATTGTCGCCTCCATGAAGGGTGAATTCGACGGCCTGTTCGGCATCGAGAAAGATCAGGGGTTCAAGAGCGCTCTGGGGGCCATATATCAGACCTTCGGCGGCGAGGAGTTGTACCCCAGCGTAGAGGAAAAGGGTGCCAACCTGCTCTACTTCGTCGTCAAAAACCACGCCTTCAGCGACGGTAACAAACGAATCGCCGCCGCCCTGTTCATCTACTTCCTCGGCATGAACGCAATCCTCTACCGTCCTGACGGAAGTAAACGCCTGGCCGACAACGCTCTGGTCGCTCTAACGCTTCTCATCGCGGAGAGTCGGCCTGATGAGAAAGACACGATTGTTAAGGTAATAGTGAATCTGATTAACCGGAATAATGATTGAGGAGGAGATAAGTCATGCGCATAGGACACGGCTACGATGTCCACCGGCTGGTGGAGGGAAGAAAGCTGATCATGGGAGGGGTGGACATCCCCTGGGAAAAGGGTCTTCTGGGGCACTCGGATGCCGACGTGCTGCTGCATGCGATTGCCGACGCCATTCTTGGCGCAATTGGCGAAGGGGATATCGGCAGGCACTTTCCCGATACCGATCCGGCTTTCAAGGGGGCCGACAGCCTGAAGCTTTTGGAGCATGTGGGCAAGCTGGCTGCTGATCACGGCTACTGCCTTGGCAACCTGGATGCCACCATCATTGCCCAGCGCCCCAAGATGGCGCCCCATATTGCGACCATGCGGGAGAACATCGCCAAGGTGTTGAACACCACGGCCGGGCAGGTCAACGTCAAGGCCACCACCGAGGAGGGGCTGGGGTTTACCGGAACCGGTGAGGGGATTTCTGCCCACGCGGTGGTAGTTATGACCCCGAAGGGGTAAGGAGTTTCAGGCAGGACAGAGCCCTTATTAGGTTGACAATTTATCGAAAAAGAGTATTTCTCATTAATTTATTACGTTTACTCTGATCTCGTCACGGGGCGTGCTATAGTAAAAACGTGGAGTCCGGCAATGGCAAACAAAGGAAAAAGTCTTAGTAGAAGCATCGGCTTGTTGTTGGCATCAAGTCTGGTCCTGACTTTGTTCCAAGTCGTTTCCTGCCTTGGAGCGCAACAGCCGCTTCCACTGGAAACAATGCCTGGCGAGAGGTTGGATGCCGCCCTGGCTGGCACCACCAAGGATGACCTGCTCCTTTTCTGGGAAGAGAAAGACCTTTACGTAGAGACCGCCACCCGTGCCGAGAAGCCGCTGACCCAGGTAGCTGAGAACATGACGGTCATCACCGCCAGGGACATCCATGACATGAACGCCCGCAGCGTGTCCGAGGTGCTGAACCGGGTACCGGGCTTGTTCATCGATTTCAACGGCATGGATTTCAGCGGTACGTCACTGCCACATATCCAGGGGTCGGAGAGCCGGCATGTCAGGGTGCTTCTGGACGGTGTTACCTGGAACTCCCTCGGAAGCGGGGAGGTGGATACCTTTACCATCCCGGTCCAGAGCATCGAGCGGATCGAGATCGTCAAGGGGCCGGCCTCATCGGCCTGGGGCTCGGCTCTGGGAGGGGTAATCAACATCATCACCAAGGGTACCGGCGACACGACCATACCCAAGGGCATGGTCAGCGCCTCTTACGGCGAGGCCAATTCCCAGAATTATCGCGCCGAACTGTACGGCAAGGGGGGGGCGGCAGGTTACTATCTGTATGCCGGCCGGCAGGATTCGGACGGCCTGAGAAAGAGCCGCGCCTTTTGGCAGAATAACCTTTATGCCAAGGCGAGCGTTGCCCCCACCCGGGATCTGGACCTGGTTTTCAGTACCGGCTACAGCAACCCTCACATTAATAGCGGGGCTACCCCGGAATTTAATTTAAGATCCGGGTCTAACTTAACTACCTTCTTTGCCACCGGCGCACTGGATTACCGTATCTCGACTGAGCTGAGCCTGAAGGGATCGGCCCATTTATTCCGCCAAAAAGTCGATCAGCGGTTCAACTTTATCACCCCCAACGAGCTTTTGAGAAAGGTCGTATTTGATGAAAAGAGTGGGGGGGGCAACCTCAGGCTGGTCTATGCGGCCGGCATGCACACAGCGGTTTTGGGGATGGACGCCAGCCATGGGACCCTGGACCAGACTATCCTCGCCGGGCCGTTCTATCAATCAGCCGGCCAGCCGGCCAGCTCTTCGGTCAGCCCGAGCGTCGACAAATGGGCGCTGTTCGCCAATGACACCATCGAGCTGGGCAAGCTGGCCATCACTACCGGCTTCCGGCTGGACCACGACAACATAACCGGCTACTTCGCCAGCCCGAGCATCGGCGCCGCCTATGAACTGGGTGAATATACCGTGGCCCGGGCCACGGTGGCCCGCGGTTTTAACTCGCCCGGCATCGGCATCACTTCGGGAGGCGGGATTTTCCTTCTTGCGAATCCAGCCCTGAAGACGGAATACGGCTGGTCATATCAAGCAGGGCTGGAGTCCGGGATCGCAGATGCCGTGCAGGTCAAGGGCTCCCTCTTCCGGCATGACACTACCAACGAGATCTTTTTGGACGCAACCAATCGGTTTGCGAAGATCTACCGTAACGGGGGGGATATCACCCGCCAGGGGTACGAACTGGAGGCGGAAAGCGTACCCCTGTATCACCTCACCCTTAAGCTAGGTCATGCCTATGTCCATAAAAGCGCCGACTCAGCCAGTGAAGGGATCGACAACTACTCGTACATGGTGGCGATAAAATACGACGATCGAACATCCTTCATGGCTCAGCTGATGGGAAATTATGTCTGGTGGAACCTGCCGGCTGTACAGGGTGCAAAGTACGATACCTTCATCTGGGACCTGGCCCTGAACAAGAAGATATTCACCACCGACAATACCGAAACGGAGATCTTTGCGAACGTTCACAACATATTCGGCGGCGCTTACTATACGCTGAACGTGCAGCCCAATCCCGGCAGGTGGGTAGAGGGGGGCCTCAGGTTCAGATTCTGAGACTTTTATGATGGATATGATTATTATTACATTGCGTCTGTTTATTTTTCTCCTTGCGCCTTGCATTTTGCTGTCCCAGGCCGAAGCGGCCGAGGTCGTTATTATCGCTGACACCCAGCTCAAGCCGGTGGCAGAGATCATTTCCGGGATAAGGAAAACTTTGAACACCTCCGTTAAGACCTTTGCCCATGCCGAAGTCAGAGGCAAACTGAAGGCGGTTGTGGATAAGGAGGGGGCTAAGGTCGTAATTGCCCTGGGCAGGGAGGCGCTTGACGATGCCCTGCAACTCCCGCCTGACATCCCCATAATATATGACCTCGTCGTTACTCCGCCTCAGATCAGCAGACCCAATACAACAGGTTTTTATATGGCCACTCCTGTCATGGAATATGTTGATCTGATCAAAGAAAATCTGCGATCTCTCAAGAGGATAGTGGTAGTTGGTAGTCGCGAACAACTGAATATCCTTGCCAGGGAAGAGAACCCACAGTTGGTTTCCTACAGCGTCAGAAATACGTTTGAGTTTGTCAACACATTGAAGCAGCTTAACAACGCGGATGCCATACTGCTGTTACCGGATACCTCTTTGTTGACAGCCGCTGCCATGGAAGAGATCTATCTGCTTTCTTTTCGTAAGGGCATCCCACTGTTTGGCATTTCAGAAAGGCATGTAAAACAAGGAGCATTGCTGGCCCTGGTGGTAGATCTGGTAAGCGTTGGCAAGCGGATAGGAGCATATGCATCAAAGGCGATCAAGGGGATAAATGTCGGACAGATCCCTCCCTCGCCTCCCAACAGGTTTGATTTGTATGTGAATACGAATACCGCCATAAAGATGGGCATTCATATTCCGGATGAATTGATAAGAAGCGCGAAAAGGTCATATCCGTGAAAATGACCTTTAAGATGAAATCGCTTTTTATCATGATACCGATCCTTGTCGTCGTATCGCTGATATTTACTTTCGATTCTATCAAGACAGAGAAGGAGATCATCAGAAGCGAGATTATCAAAAGGGCGGAAACGGTAACAACATTAGCGACAAAGACCGGTGAATTGCCGATTCTTTCGGGAAATCCGGAACTGCTGAAAAGCACGGTTTCATTTCTGAGGGCCAATTCCGAAGTTTCCTCGGTTGACTTCTATAACAGCAAAATGGAGCTGCTCGTCCATGATGGCCTGCCAATTTCGAAGAGCTTACCTGCCTTAAATCCGGATTCACCCATATCCATGGCCGAAGTAGAAGACTCCTTTGTTTTTTATGCCCCGGTCTTTACCGTAAAGACCAAAGAGAATTTCGACTTTTTCCTGGAAACCGACAGTGTCAAGGTCAGGGAAAATATTGGATGGATCCGGCTTGGTTTCTCAAAATCCTCCATGCGGGAAAACGAGAGGAAAATTGTTTCGCGAGGTCTGCTGCTGGCTGTAATCTTTGCCATGGGAAGCAGCGCTCTGGTGTACTTCCTGATCAGCCTGGCCACCCGGCCGCTGGGTAATATCGTGAAGGTAGCGAACGATATAGCTCATGGCGACTTCAGCCAGGAAATAGAGAGCGAACATCAAGATGAAATCGGGACCTTGGCCAAGGCCTTTTGTGCCATGAAATCTTCGATCCGGCAGGTATTGCACGAAACCAACGGCATTATTCTGGCGGTCCAAAACGGCGATCTGAAGACCCGCGGAAATGCGGGGGACTTCGAGGGGGACTGGAAGGAACTGGTCATCGGAGTAAACAACCTGACGGATGCGTTTGCCAAGGCCAATGAAGAGCTGCATGAAGCGAAGCTGAACCTGGAAAGGCGGGTCGAGGAGCGGACTGTAGAGCTTGTACTGGCAAATAGTGACTTGCAGGAGGAGATCACCGAGCGCAAACGCGTCAAGGAAATGCAAGCTAAACTGGAGCAGGAGCTCCGTCAGGCGCAGAAGATGGAGGCTATCGGAACGCTTGCCGCGGGCATCGCCCACGACTTCAACAACCTCCTGACCGGCATCCTCGGCTTCACTCAATTGGCCATGCGCAAGGCCCCGGCTGGCGACCCGTTGCAATGCGACCTGGAGCGGATATACGAGTCCGGCATGCGGGCAGCCGACCTGGTGAAGCAGATCCTTACCTTCAGCCGCCAGAGCGAACAGAAGTTGCGAGCGGTGCAGATTGTTCCGATTGTCATGGAGGTTCTCAAGCTGCTACGCTCATCGTTGCCCACCACCATCTCGATATGCCAGGATATTTCGAT
>Ga0209212_1002474_pt1 | contig 26099 bp, 18 predicted proteins | sample RifGroC2_FD_183996 | JGI IMG/M metagenome (GOLD analysis project Ga0209212, IMG submission 183996) | Groundwater microbial communities from Rifle, Colorado, USA - Groundwater C2 (SPAdes) (version 2) | ecosystem: Environmental > Aquatic > Deep subsurface > Groundwater | place: Rifle, Colorado... | reverse complement strand
CTCTAGTCAATTCTAAATGCTGGTATTGATCTTCCCCCACCGGCACTAGATCAGGGTGATACAGTAAAATATCCGCTGCCATCAAAACTGGATAATTAAACAATCCCGCGAACACCGACCCTTTATTTTGTTCCGACTTGTCTTTAAACTGCGTCATTCTTTCTAGTTCGCCCAAAGGGGTAATGGTATTTAGAAGCCACTCCAACTCTACATGCGCTGGCACTTGCGATTGGACAAACAAGGTTGATTTGTTTGGATCAATGCCGGTGGCTAAATAGTCTAGGGCCAAATTGTAAATTTTGTCTTGTAGTTCCTTAGGCTCATAAGGCACGGTGATAGCGTGTAAATCTACAATGCAAAAAAAACAAGTATTGTTGGTTTGCAATAATACATCACTTTGTAAGGCACCTAGATAATTTCCAAGGTGCATCTCACCCGAAGGCTGTATTCCCGATAGTATAGTTTTACCGGCTGGTAATGGCATAAGTTTATACCTCTATTATAACAGGTAATATCATTGGCCGCCTCTGGGTTTTGTGGTACAAGAATTGGCCAATGTCGTTGCGCAATTTATCCTTTAAATAAATATCATTGGCGGCGGGCTTGGCTGATTCAGTTTTTATAATTTGCTTAACTTTGGCCCGGGTTTCTTCCACTAATTTTTTGTTACTTTTCATATAAACAAATCCTCGTGAAATAATATCCGGACTGCCGACCGGCGCGCCAGTTTTTCCATCTACCGTCGCCACCACCACCAACATACCGTCACCGGCTAATATCTGCCGATCACGAATTACCACTTGGGAAACATCACCCACCCCTAAACCATCAACAAAAACATATTCAATGGGTATTTTATGAGGAAGTACTTTTACGCCTTGTTTAGTAACTTCCGCCACGCTGCCGTTGTCTAATATAAAAATATTATTTTTGGGGAAGCCGATGGATTCCGCCACCTTGGCGCCTTCGCGCAGCAAATAGTGATTGGCATAAACTGGAAAAAAATATTTTGGCTTAACTTGCCGAAGTAGTAGTTTAATGTCTTCAATAAAAGCGTGGCCGCCACTGTGGACGCCCATAATTTCTTTGTGCACGACATTGTCGCACTGTCGATAGAGTGAATCTTTAAGTCGCTGGATGGTGCGCTCGTTGCCCGGGATAACTGAAGACGAGAATATAATAGTATCCGAGCGTTGAAGTTTTACGTGTTTATGCTCGCGGTTGGCGATACGCATTAATACCGCCCGGTCTTCTCCTTGCGCGCCGGTGCAAACTATCACTACTTTATTATCAGGATAGTCGCGAGCCTTTTTTATATCAATTAGTGTGCTGGGTTTAAATTTAACGTAGCCAACTTGTTTAGCGATATCAATATTAGTTTTCATGGAGTAGCCATCCAGCGCCACTTTTTTGCCCATACTTTCGGCTATCTCGATTATCCAGGCCACCCGTTCAACCATCGAGGAGAAGGTAGCAATAATCATTCGGCCCGGAGCTTTGGCAATTAGGTTTTTTATATTATTGTAAACAACCTTTTCCGTCATTTGATGACCTTCTTTGGTAGACCCTAAACTTTCCATCATTAAAAGAGATGGGGTTGATGGTGTATGCCATCGCGATAGGTGTGAAAAATCAGTGGCTCGTCCCGATACTGGCTCTAAGTCATAACGCCAGTCGCCGGGGTGGATAATATTAACTTCGGGGGTTTGAATAATAATGCCCAGAGCGTCCATAATGCTATGGGTGACGTCGAAAAAATTTATCCTAAAATTTCCCAGCCGCAAATTTTCACTGACCGATTTTATCTCGTAGGATTTTAATTGGCGTTCTAGTCTGTATTCCTCTAAACGTCGGCGCACCAAAGCTAAAGTCATTTTACTGGCGTAAACTGTGGGCCAGCCGAGTTTGGGCATAAGGTGGGGTAGGGCGCCGATGTGGTCAAGATGGCCGTGGCTTAAAATAACACCGCGGATATTCTTTTCTTTACCGCGTAAGTAACGGATATCGGGAATAATGTAATCAACCCCCGGCATGTCTTCTTCCGGAAATTGCAGACCCATGTCTAAAATTAAAATATCATTACCATATTCAAATATGGTCATGTTGCGGCCCACCTCTTCCTGTCCGCTTAAGGGGATAATGCGTAATTTTGGCTCACCTTTTGGCGTTGGGTGAGTAAAATTCTGTTTAGGCGCAGAAGGGGAAAAGGGCTGTTGATTTGAGGTCGGCCTTTGTCCGGGGCGACGATCTTTCCGGCCGCGGCTAAACCGACGCCGCCGTCCGCCGCCAGAGGAAGTTTTAGTTGATTCAAAAAGTTTTATGTCCACAATAATAAAATTAAAATTTAAAATGCAAAATTAAAAATATCTAATTACAAACTACTAATTACTAATTACACGACTTGGTGCCGGAGGAGGGAGTCTCCCGCCTGCGGCGGGATCCGCCTTCATTTAAAATATTAATTAAGGTGGCGGAGAACCCTCAATCTCTTGTGGGAATCCCGCTGATGAGGGGGGCGCGTGTTATTTACGTGCCGGGGAGAGGACTCGAACCTCCAATCTCTTGCGAGAACTAGCTCCTAAGGCTAGCGCGTATACCAGTTCCGCCACCCCGGCGTATATTATTTTATTTGAAGCGGCGTTCAGTTAGTCGGTACCAGCTGGTAATATCAGTTAGCCGATCAGCTGGCTGGCTGATATCGGTAATATCTAGTCCTTTAATATCTTTATGTAATACATATTGGTAAACTGGGCTATAAAGAAAAATAGCGTAGATTTCTTCGGCTAATACATTTTGAAAATCAGCATATTCTTTAGCCCTTAAGCTAGATTCAACTGTTTGCCGAGCCCGCTCCAAGAATTTATCCATATTTTCATTTATAAACAGCGACAAGCTTAATCCCGGTGCTACATTTTGAGATGAATGCCAAAATGGGTAAGGATCGGGGTCTATGCCCATAATTTCGCTAGCGACCAAAGCCTGGTACTGCCGCGGATTTATGATTTCCGATTGTAAACTAAACGTCGGTACAACTTGCAAAGTGGTTTCAATTCCCAAACCGTTCCAATAATCGCGAATCATATTGCCGACTTGAATGTATTCGTCGCGTTCTGGGATAGTTAAGGTTAAGGCCAGTTTGTTTTCACCTTTGTATCTGAATCCATCGGCGGCTTTTTTCCAGCCGGCCTGTTCCAGAAGTTCCCCCGCCCAGCCGGGGTCAAAGGCGTATTTTTTTATTTCCTCAGTGTAGCCCAGCGCGCCCTCGGGAATTGCGCCATCAACCAATTTGCCTTGGCCGGCCAAGGCCTGGTCAATAATATCGGGGCGGTTTAGACCAATAACCAAAGCCTGTCGGATAGATTTATTTTTTAAAATTTCATTGGCTTGCGGGTTGAAAAATATGGCGGTGTATTGCGGCAAGGTAAATTGATACAAATTGTACCGGCGTAAGTTTACTTTTGATTTGCTCCCGCGGGGCAGACCGCCCAGCCCGTCAATATTGCCATCCTGTAGCGCCTGCAAACCCGTTTCCATATCGGGATAAAATTTAAAAGTAATTTTCTGCAAATACGGTTTAAAGCCGTGGTAATTAGTATTCTGTTCTAGAATGTAATTTCTTAACCCACCTTGTCGGTCTTTGGTAAATGATTTAAAAACATAGGGACCGTTGCCAATTGGTTTAAGATTAAAGTCGGCCAGTAAAAAATTAGTCGGCTGAACATTTTGCCAGATATGTTCGGGTAGAATGCCAAAGGTTAATAAAGTTAAAAAAGGTGAATAAGTTTCGGATAATTCTAACTTAACCGTATGGTCATCTACTTTACTGGCCACTACGCGTCTAAATTGGTCAGCTAAAGTACTTTTAACCGCTGGATCTTTAATGGCGTTAATAGTGAAAATGACGTCATCAATTGTTAAAGGTTCCCCATCCGACCATTTAAGGTTGGGGCGAATGGTAATTTGATAAGTTTTGTCGTCGTCGGAAATAGTGTAAGACTCGGCTAAGTCGCTTACCAATTCGCGGCCGCTGGCACGAAACAGCCCGGCGAACAAAAGCTCGGTGAGACTAATATCAACCTCGTTGGCCGAGGCGTAAACTGGATTAATAGCGCGGGGGCTTCCGACTATACCCTCACTGTATTCACCGCCGACTTTAGGCGCTAATTCGGTGTGACGTAAGTACCATCTAAATCCCAAAGTACCTAAAGAAACCACGAGAATTATGGTCAGGGCCAGTACCCAATATGTTTCTGGACGCGATAAAATTTTAGGCAATAGCTTTATTTGCTGCCAAGTTGGTCGAATGGTGGCGGCATTAGCATCGTCGCTGGGAATACCAGCGGTAGATTTAAATACCGCGCGCCGGAAGCGTTTAATGGCCACGCGCAATTTTAACCACAGGCTGCGGCCAAGTTGTTTTAAATTACTAATATTAACTTAAATTAAGAATAATCTAGCCAGTGCCAAGCCAAAGAAAGTAACGGCTAGCACGATAGTGGCGATGAATATTACTTTTTCCGCGCCGCGTTTGGTGCGGTAAATATTGCCCTCGCCGCCAAAAATACCCCCGAGTCCGGCACCACGATTTTGTAGCAAAATGCTAATAATTAGTAGTACCGAAACTACGATGGTGCTAATTTGAATAATTTTTTCCATAGATTGAGTATAATTTACAGAAACAAAAATAGACTAAAATCCAGTCTAAAGCTGACTACCACTATACTATAATAGAGTTGACTTGTCAATGATAGTTTTCAAACGGCAATTTAACAACCTAACATACTAACAAAACGTGCGGTTTGGATAGGCACAAAATAATATCGTTAATATGTTATATTGTTAAGGTGTTATATTGTTAAAAAAATAAACTCACAACGACGTAAAGTACTATATGGCTTTTATGAACACTGACGACATTTTGAAACCGCTCAATGAACCACAACAACAGGCCGCCACGATTTTAAATGGCCCGGTGCTAGTGTTGGCAGGGGCAGGCAGCGGTAAAACCAGGACGTTAGTTCACCGCTTAGCTTATTTGATTGCCTCGGGAACAGCCCCAGCCAGTAGCGTGTTGGCGGTAACCTTTACTAATAAAGCGGCGCAAGAAATGCGTCTGCGCGCAGCCAAGTTAGTAACCGGGCCTGGGCAGGCCATGCCGCTGGTGGGAACTTTTCATTCTATCAGTGCGCGCTGGTTACGCCACGAAGCTCTCCGCCTGGGCTTAAAGCGTCAATTTAGCATTTATGATGATTCTGATCAGAAAAGAATTATCAAAGCGATTATTAAAGAATTGGGGTGGCCGCTAAAAAAATTTTCGGTGGGGGCATTTATGAATATTATTTCCCGCGCCAAATCAGAATTAATTAGTCCTGATAATTTTTTGCGCTGGGCGGGCGAGGATACCTTTACTAAAAAGGCCGCCACCGTGTATGACCGTTACGAACAAATGCTGCAGGCGGGCCAAGCTTTAGATTTTGATGATCTGATTGGTAAAATGGTTAAGCTGTGGCAGTCTGACGCGGGGCTGCTAAAACAATACCAGCGCCGATTTTCTTATTTGCTGGTGGATGAGTATCAAGACACTAATCATGCTCAATACGCCTGGGTCAATTTGTTGGCTTCGGGCAGCCGCAATTTATGTGTAGTGGGCGATGACTGGCAGTCTATATATTCCTGGCGGGGCGCGGACTTTGGCAATATTTTGCGTTTTACCAAAGATTACCCCGATGCCCAAGTAGTCAAATTGGAGCAAAATTACCGCTCCACTAAAAATATTATTGCCGCCGGTAATGCCGTTATGCAGCCGGCGTTGGCCAAAACCGATAAAACTCTATGGACAGCCAATGCCGAAGGGGTGAAGTTAATAGTGACGGAAACAATAGACGAAATATCCGAAGCCCAGTTTGTGGTCGATGAGATTTTGCAAAGTTTGTCGGCACACACAAGCTCAGAGCCGCTTTATTGGAGCGCCGATGATAAGCCGATGACGCAAAATTGGACAGTGGAACAATTACAGTATTTACAGCGTTTTGCCGTATTGTATCGCACCAACGCCCAAAGTCGTGTGTTGGAAGAGGCCTTTTTACGAGCGGGAATACCATATCAATTAATCGGTGGCATCAGATTTTATGAACGGCAGGAAGTTAAAGACGTTTTGGCTTATTTGCGGCTCATCATAAATCCGTTCGATGTTATTAGTTTTGAGCGGGCATTAACTACCCCGCGACGGGGAATCGGTGAGGATACGGTCAGTAAAATTATGCTATTGGCGCGTGACACAAAAATTTCTTTACTAGAGAGATGTCAGAACCCGGAAAATCTTGGCCTACCCACAAGTAAGCAGGGTATATTAAAAGCTTGGGCAAAATTGATTCAGGAATTTACACATGCCGCCGCCACCTTGTCGGTAGCTGATCTAATAGATTTAGTTATTGATAAAAGCGGTATCAAAGAAGAATTAAATGATGGTTCGCCCGAGGGCGTGGTGCGACTAGAGAATATTGCCGAACTAAAATCGGTGGCTTTAGAGCGTGGCGGAAACCCAGGATTAGACGAGTTAACAAAATTTTTAGAAGAAGTCGCCCTATATCAAGACCACGATCGATATAACAGCCAAGGGGGTGGGGTAACTTTAATGACTTTGCATTCGGCCAAAGGTTTGGAATTTGATGTCGTATTTATTGTGGGTATGGAAGAAGGTCTGTTTCCTCATATGAATTCATTAGACGATAAAAAAGAACTAGACGAAGAGCGTCGTTTAGCTTATGTGGGCATAACCCGCGCCCGCGAAAAAGTTTATTTAATTTATACATCACTGCGCACTCTAGTGGGAACTTCGTTTCTAGGTTTGCCGTCACGGTTTATTACCGACATCCCCGACGAATTATTGGAGTGGAAGAAATTAGAATAAAACTTTATTTTAGACAAAACTTTGATACTGGGAAGTATGGAAGTTTTGTCCAAAGGCTGATGACGGTTTATTGAACTGGTTGTTTTTGTGTTATTTTTTAATATTTTATCACCCCGAGAGTTTTAGTCATTTTTAACGGTTTGTCGGTGACGGGCTCGGTAAAAAGTAATGCCAAATCGGTGCGCTTCATCTCGTAGTTGCTCTAACAGCAGTAAACCTGGGGAATTAGCCGGAAGATGGATAGCGGCTTTTTGGTTGGGTGAAAATAGCAATTCTTCTTTCTTAGCCAGGGCCACTAGTGGTATGCCAATCTTTTTTTTCTTAAATATCCGCATAATCGTGTTTAGTTGCGGCTTGCCACCATCAAGCATAATTAAATCTGGTTTAGGCCAACCTTGGTGGCGGCGTTTAAATCTACGAGCCAAAACTTCGGCCAGCATGGCTACATCATTAGGGCCATTAACTTTTTTTATGATAAATTTTCGATATTGGGATTTATCAATCAAGCCTTTAGTTAGCACTACCATAGCACCAACAGCATGCTGGCCTTGGATATTGGAAATGTCATAGCCTTCAATGCGCAGTGGTAAAGTTTTTAGTCTAAGTATTTTTGTAAGTTCATCCAGGCCAGTTTTAGCGCGGTTTGTTTGCTTTTGCCACGAGGCCAGGCTGTTACTTAGGTAATTAGCGGCATTGGCTTGGGAAAGTTTTAGCAGTTGCCTTTTATATCCACGTTGCGGTACGTCGATTTTAAAGCCAACCCCGGGCAGTTTTACGGGCACAAATATTTTTTTGGGTTTATCAGTAACTTGGGGATAATAACGTTCAATAAAGTCAGTTAAAATATCGGTCGGTGTTAATTTTTTATCATGTTCTATTAAAATCTGATCGCCTTCCAGCAATACCCCTTGTTTTATCGGCAATATATTTATAGCCGAAAGGTTGTTTTGGCTGGCCAAATTAATTACATCAAACGATTCTTTGGTAGTGGAAATAATTTTTTGCTTAGTCAGTATTCGGTCCAACAGTTTTAAACTATCGCGCAAACGCGCGGCTTGTTCAAAGCGTTTGGTTTGGGCAGCTGTCGTCATCTCGGCTTGCAATTTCTCCTTTACCAATTGACTGTTGCCTTTTAAAAATTGTTCCAATTGTTTTATGTGGGCTAAGTAAATATTTTTCGCGCCTGGTCCCAGGTTGTGGCCCAGACAGCGGCCGATAGTGCTGCCAAAGCATGGTTTATCCGGTGGATTCAAGCAAGTTTTTAAACCCAGAATTTTTTTAAGCAAATGAAAAGTTTGCCTAATGGCGCTGGCGGAAGTGTAGGGGCCAAACCACTTTACATTTTTTTGTCCGCGCCGGCGCGTTAATTCCACTTTAGGAAAATCATCTTTATAATCAATCATTAAATACAGCCAATTTTTATCATCCTTAAAAATAATATTATAAGGTGGCTGATGTTGCTTGATAAGCGCACTTTCAAAAAGTAAGGCCTCATCGGCATTATCTACCACGGTGGTTTTAAGATGGTGAATTTGCTCCACCATTTCTTGCTTGGACGGCGTAAGCTGAGAGTTAGACTGGAAATATGAACGGACACGATTTTTTAATATTTTAGCTTTGCCCACATATAAAAGTTTACCGGCGGCATTAAAGAATTGATAAATACCGGGTTGGCTAGGCAAGTTTTCTAATTGTAGTTTGAGTAGCTGGTTCATGATTCTAATATTATTTAGTATACCGCTGATATTGACACTTCGACGACAAGCCCCAATGTTTAGCATTGGGGAACCAGCGTCGCAAGCCCGCCGGGCTTGTTGCTCAGTGTCGCGCGCGAAATATAGATAGTCAAGCCCCAATGCTTGGCATTGGGGTTACCTAAGCGCACTTGACAAATAATCAAAAATAAATTACAATTCTCGTTGAATTCACAATTTCCAGCAAAAACAAAAATAAAGGATTAATTTTATGGGAAAAAAATCCCAACCCACACCCGCGGAAATCAAGCGGATACAAGAGGAAGTGGATCGAAAAATGTCCGATTCCAGGGTTATCGCCGCCGTGAAAGCGGCAGGCGAATCAAGCAATTAATCTGTTGCAATTTTTACTACCCCAGGCCTGTACCGCCCGGGGTAGATTCATATTTAGAGCCCAAAGCTTGACCATATCCCAAAATTGTAGTAGACTGTCTTCTGCTTATTATCTATTGAATATTTGTGCCCAATAACAAAAAAAATAACCACAAGCCAGCCGAGGAAATTGTCGTTAAAGGCGCGCGGGTCCATAACTTAAAAAATATTAATGTCAGCTTGCCACGCAACAAGTTGGTGGTGGTTACGGGCCTTTCGGGCTCGGGCAAATCATCGCTAGTTTTTGATACCATTTATGCCGAGGGGCAAAGGCGTTATATAGAATCCCTATCGTCATACGCGCGGCAGTTTTTGGGTATGATGGACAAACCCGATGTAGATCAGATTGATGGCTTAAGTCCGGCTATTTCCATTGATCAACGGTCTACTTCGCACAACCCCCGTTCCACCGTAGGTACGGTTACGGAAATTTACGATTATTTAAGATTATTATACGCCCGCGTCGGTATACCCCATTGCCCAAAATGTGGGCGCGAGGTGGCGCGGCAAACGATTGATCAAATTGTGGAAAGAATCCAAGCCTTGCCGGTGGGCACAGCCTTGGCGTTGCTGGCGCCGGTGGTACGCGATCAAAAAGGCGAACACAAGCACACGATTGCCGAAGTAAAAAAAGCTGGCTACGTGCGCGTACGGGTGAATGGTAAATTGGTGCCGATTGAGGAGGCAGAAGATTTGCAGTTAGATAAACAAAAAAAACATACTATTGAAATTGTGGTTGACCGAGTCAATGTATCAAAGGATGCCGACGATGTAACGCGTTTAACTGATTCTTTAGAAACAGCGCTTGATTTAGGTGACGGTTTGGTAACCGTCGAACGGCAAGATACTAATGAAGATATATTATTTAGCCAACATTTTTCTTGCCCGCACTGTCAGATTGACTTGCCTAATATTGAGCCCCGAAGTTTTTCGTTTAATTCGCCGCACGGCGCCTGCGCGGCTTGTACCGGCCTCGGCACTAAGCTGGAAGTAGACCCCGAACTGGTTATACCTAATAAAAAATTATCTATTGCCGAAGGGGCCATTAGACCGTGGTCACGAACGGCCGCCAACCAAACCTGGTATCACCGTATTGTGGAAGCTATGGCGCGGGCGAATAATTTTTCAGTTAAAGTTCCGGTAGCACAACTTACCGAGGCGCAATTGGACAAAGTGTTATATGGCACGGGCAGTAAAAATTATAACGTCAATGCCGGCTATGAAGCCGCCGGTAAGGTCAGAGAATTTTATACTACCTTTGAAGGTGTGATACCAAATTTAGCTAGGCGCTATAAAGAAACCGAGTCCGATTATATTCGTGGGGAAATTGAACGCTATATGCGCGTGTCGCCCTGCCCCCAGTGTCACGGTAAACGTCTAAAGCCGGAAATGCTGGCCGTGACGGTGGGTGATAAAAATATCTCCGGAGTTACGGCTTTAACAGTGGAGACTAGTTTAGATTTTGTTAATAAATTATCCAGCGCCAAAATTTTTACTGACCGACAGCTTAAAATTGCCCACCAAATTTTGAAGGAAATAGGCGAACGTTTAAGGTTTTTAATTGATGTTGGTCTGGGCTATTTAACTTTAGATAGAACCGCCGCCACCTTATCGGGCGGCGAAGCTCAACGCATTCGCCTGGCTACGCAAATTGGTTCTAGTTTGGTTGGCGTAACTTATATTTTAGATGAGCCGTCGGTCGGGTTGCATCAACGCGATAATAGCAAACTCATTGCCACTTTAAAAAGATTACGAGATTTAGGTAATACTGTTATTGTGGTTGAACATGATTACGAAACGATGATGGCGGCTGACTATTTAATAGATATAGGCCCAGGTGCGGGTAAACACGGCGGTGAAGTGGTGGCGCAAGGCACGCCCGCCGAGGTCGCCAAGCACAAAACTTCTTTGACCGGCGGGTATTTGTCGGGTAAATTGGCCATTGAATCGCCAAAAAATTATCGGCCCGGCAATAAAAAAAACTTAAGCATAATCGGCGCGGGTGAGTTTAATTTAAAAAACATCAATGTTAATTTTCCGTTGGGGAAATTTATTTGCATTACCGGCGTGTCGGGTTCGGGTAAATCTACTTTAATAACCGAAATTTTATCGCGGGCGTTGGCGCAACATTTTTACAAAGCCAAGGATTTACCGGGTAAGCACAAGGAAATTAAAGGTTTGGAAAATATAGATAAAGTTATTACCATCGATCAGTCGCCCATTGGCCGTACACCGCGTTCTAACCCCGCCACCTACACCGGTGTGTTTACTTACATTCGCGATTTGTTTTCCGGCTTGCCCGAGGCTAAAATCCGCGGCTATGGTCCAGGGCGTTTTTCTTTTAACGTTAAAGGCGGGCGGTGTGAGGCCTGTGAGGGTGATGGCTTAGTGCGCATTGAAATGCACTTTTTACCCGATGTGTATGTGGAGTGCGAGGAATGTAATGGTCGTCGTTATAATAAACAAGCGTTAGAAATTCATTATCGGGGCAAAAATATAGCCGATGTGTTGGAAATGACCGCTGAAGAAGCTATGAATTTTTTTGCCAACATTCCGGTAATTCACGATAAGCTGAAAGTATTGTATGAAGTTGGTTTAGGTTATTTGCATTTAGGTCAAAGCGCCACCACCTTATCGGGCGGTGAAGCCCAGCGTATTAAGTTAGCTACCGAATTATCGCGTCGTTCCACTGGTAAAACACTTTATATTTTAGATGAGCCAACCACCGGCCTACATTTTGACGATATTAAACGTTTGCTCCACGTGCTGAATGAGTTAGTTGACCGCGGTAACACCGTGTTGGTGATCGAGCACAATTTAGATGTTATAAAATCCGCGGATTGGATTATTGATTTAGGGCCCGAAGGCGGAGATGAGGGCGGCGAGTTGGTGGCCGAAGGTACACCTAAAGATGTGGTTAAGGTAAAGGGTAGTTACACCGGCCAGTGGTTGAAGAAAGTGTTGTAGTATTCCTATTTTTTTCAATCATTTACCCTTTCGCGCGAAAGGGTAAATGGGATTTGGATAATAAAAAAGGCGGCGATCCCAAAGGGTCGCCGCTCGTGTTTGATTCAAACCGCAGGCCGTTCTGCGAGCTTTTTTAGGGTCGGCAAGCTTTGCTTGATTTTTTGTTCAAACCGGGCAAAATCCTCACCTTTGGTGGCCAACTTTAATCTTTGGCTTTGCCCTAGCACCCAGCAAGCGCGCGTATAAATGTTACGGTTACTGTCGTCAGGAATGTAAATACTCGCGCGGGCTAGTGCTTTGATAAACTCATCTATCAACCCCAATAAATTGTTAAGCATAAGTTCATTCCTTTATTTTTTCACGTAAGTGCTATTTTAATAGTATATAATAGCGCCTTTAGGTGTATTTGTCAATAAGTGAGGAGTAAAGGATAATAAACTTGTGAAGTTATCATCAATTCGCGAATACCTATTTTACCTCCTGATTTTTATAATCCCTTGGCAAACCAGGTGGATTATTCGCGATCCTTATTTAGGGGGTGAAGTGTGGGAGTATGGCCGAATTAGTTTGTATGGCTGGGACATACTATTGGTTATTTTGGTAATCATTTCTTGGCCCTTGGTTTGGCAGGAAATTAAAAATGTAAAATTAAAGCCTCGCTTTAACCCCGCCGACGGCGGGGTGGTTACCAAAGCAACCAAAAATCAAAATGACCCGCCGCCAGGTCATTACGAGGAGTCCGCCTCGGGCGGACGACGCGGTAATCTTAAGAGATTGCTTCGCTTCGCTCGCAATGACAACTTTTATGTTTATTTATTCCTGTTACTTTTTTCCCTCACTTCAACACTCTGGTCAGGTGATAAGCTGTTAGCCTTGGTTTGGAGTTTGCGATTACTTGAGGGGGGCTTGTTGTGGCTGTTAGTACGCGCGCTTAAGCCCAAGTGGGCGGCTGTTTGTTGGTCGTTGCTAGCAGCGGGAACGCTTCAGGCTGGCTGGGCGATAACGCAATTTATTACCCAAGCGAGCTTTGCTAATAAATGGTTGGGCGTGGCGGTTCATCCGCTTACCCAAGGCGGTACATCGGTAGTGATGAACGAGTATGGCCGGTGGCTACGGGCATATGCTGGGCAAGTGCACCCGAATGTGTTGGGGGGATTGTTGGTAGTAACTTTGTTAGCAACAGCTTGGCTGTATGCTAACAGAATCAAGAATCACGAATCAAGAATCACGAATGTTATTTTGTTATTTTGTTATTTGTTACAATTGTCTGGTCTTTTTTTTACTTTTTCCCGCGGGGCGTGGTTGGGGTTATTTTTAAGCCTTGTTTTTTGGTGGTGGCGGGAAAAACGTAACGTCATTGCGAGGAGCGAAGCGACGAAGCAATCTCTTGAGGTTGCCGCGTCCGCCATCCGGCGGACTCGCAATGACAACCCTATCTCGAGTGTAATTATTATATCCGCCTTAGCGGTAATTATCTTAGGCATTATTTATTGGCAGCCATTAAGCGGGCGGTTTACTGGCCAAAGCACGCTGGAACAGCAATCAATTGAAGATCGGCGGGGGAGTATAAAGCAAAGTGGTCAGATATTGTCATCCAAATGGTTATTGGGCACCGGTATTGGCAATTACACTGCCCAACTATCTGAAAATATGCCCGGGCTAAAAGCCTGGCGTTATCAGCCGGTGCATAACATATTCCTGTTGGTTTTTACTGAGCTGGGAGTAATAGGTTTATTATTATTTTTTGGACTGTGGTTAAATGCTTTTTTGCGCAAGCCTTTTGCCATTAGCCATTCGTTATTAGCCGCCGTGCTGGTTACGGCGATGTTTGATCACTATTGGTGGACCGCGCCATCAATGTTTTTGTTGCTTTGGGTCATAATAGTTGGGATTGCGCCAAAAACAGAAACCCCTTGACAGGTTTGTTTTTGGTGGTTAAAATAGCTTTAGCTATACAATTAGCACTCTAAACACTAGAGTGCTAATTAGCACCAAGAAATTAATTATTAAACATTATTTTATGAAGCTAAAACCTTTAGCCGACCATATTGTGGTCAAAGTCACCAAGGAAGATAAAATGACAAAAACCGGCATTGTGTTGCCTGATACCGTAAGCGATGAGAAAAAAGAAACCGGTGAAGTAGTAGCGGTAGGCCCGGGAAAAATTTTAGATAACGGTCAGCGCGGGGCTATGGAAGTAAAGCCGGGCGATAAAATTTTATTTAAAAAATACGCGCTTGATGAATTTAAGTTGGACAACGAAGAATTTTATACGGTGCAAATGTCCGACGTTATTGCGATAATTGAGTAAATTATTAATAGCATCATTGCTAAATCATTTCCTCGTCATTGCGAGCGAAGCGAAGCAATCCCCACAAAACATTAGATTGCGTCGTCGCTTCACTCCTCGCAATGACATCCAAAATATACATTTTGATTTTTTAATTTTTATTTTATTATTATGCCTAAACAAATTAAATTTAACGAAGATGTCCGTGCCTCTTTAAAGCGCGGTGTTGATAAATTAGCTAACGCAGTTAGAGTTTCACTGGGGCCGCGCGGACGCAACGTAATTTTAGATAAAGGCTTCGGTTCGCCAGTGGTGACCAATGACGGTGTTACGATTGCCAAAGAAATTGAGCTGGAGGATAAGTTTGAAAATATCGGCGCGCAACTGGTGCAGGAAGTGGCCAGTAAAACCAATGACGTGGCGGGTGATGGTACCACTACGGCCACGGTTTTAGCCCAAGCGTTAATTCACGAAGGCTTTAAAAATTTAGCCGCCGGGGCCAATCCCCAAGCTTTGCGCCACGGTATAGAAAAGGGTGTGCAAGCGGTGGTGGAAGCTTTAAAAAAACAGGCCAAACCTGTAGCTAGCCGCGAGGAGATTGCTCAAGTGGCTTCTATTTCGGCTAACGATGAAGAGGTTGGCAAAGTGATTGCCGATGCGATGGATAAAGTGGGTAAAGATGGCGTAATCACCGTGGAAGAGTCGCAAGGCATGTCGATTGAAAAGGAATTAGTAGAAGGCATGCAATTTGATCGCGGTTATATTTCTGCCTACATGGTAACTAATCCCGATAGGATGGAAGCGGTTTATGAAGATCCATTGGTTTTAGTGACTGATAAAAAAATTGCCTCAGTTCAAGAGATATTGCCGCTACTGGAAAAAATTGCGCAGTCAGGTAAAAAGGAGTTGGTAATTATTGCTGAGGAAGTAGAGGGTGAAGCTTTGGCCACATTTGTGGTTAATAATATTCGCAAGACTTTTAATACCTTGGCTATTAAGGCCCCAGGGTTTGGTGATCGCCGAAAAGAAATGTTGCAGGACATCGCGGTTTTGACTGGAGCGACGGTCATCTCTGAAGATACCGGCCTAAAGCTTGAAAATACCGAAGTTGGCATGCTGGGCGGCGCGCGTAAGGTAATTGCCACCAAAGATGAAACTACTATTGTCGGCGGAAAGGGCGATGCCAAAGTAATTAAAGACAGAATTGGCCAACTTAAGAAAGAGATAGAACGAACTGATTCTGATTTTGATAAAGAAAAGTTGCAAGAACGTTTGGCTAAACTCTCGGGCGGGGTGGCAGTGCTAAAAGTTGGCGCGGCTACTGAAACGGAAATGAAAGAGCGTAAGTTTAAAGTGGAAGACGCTTTGCACGCTACGCGCGCGGCTGTGGAAGAAGGGATAGTGGTGGGCGGGGGCGTGGCATTAGTGCGCGCGGCCGAGGAATTATCTAAACTAGAAGTTTCAGCTGAACAAAGAGTTGGTGTTAATATTCTATTGCGCGCTTTGGAAGAACCACTAAAGCAAATAGCGGAAAATGCCGGTAAAGACGGCGCCGTAGTGGTTGATGATGTTAAGCGCAATAAAGGAAATTATGGTTATAACGCCGCCACGGATAAATTTGAAGATTTGGTTAAATCTGGAGTGGTGGATCCAGCCAAGGTAGCCCGGTCAGCTTTGCAAAATGCGGCCTCTATCGCGGCGATGTTCTTAACTACCGAAGCCGCCGTAGCTGATTTACCCGAAAAGAAGGACGACAAAATGCCAGGAGGTATGCCTGGTGGGATGGATATGGGATACTAACCGCGCCCTGAACTGAACTTGTTCTAGTTCAGGGGTTAGTTCCTCGTTTGACCCGGCGGGTTACCACCCGCCATTCGGCCTCGCCGTTCAAGGCCCCGAGGGCCCCGAGGCCCGAGCGGGAGCTCAGGGCCGAGAGGTAGGGTGGCCTGGCCATTAGTTTTTAGTCATTGTTCCAGTTCACAGTTAAGCCCCCCGATGTACATCGGGGGGCTTTTGGTTGTTTCAAAAAAAAGTATTGTAGCAGTGTAAAATTTGAACGGCCGTCTAAATTTTACACAGTATGACTTAATATCATTAACCCTCATTTTTATTTGTTTAAAAAGATGAAATGTTTTACGGAGCAGGCTTTGGTTTTACAAATCTTACTAGTTGACTTTTGTCCCGGCCGGGACAAAAGTCAGTCATAACATCTGACTTGTTTAATACCGGCTTAATACCGGCCATGGGTTTTTGGTTGGTATTGACACTTCGACGACAAGCCCCAATGTTTAGCATTGGGGAACCAGAGTCGCAAGCCCGAAGGGCTTGTTGCTCAGTGTCGCGCGCGAAATATAGATAGTCAAGCCCCAATGCTTGGCATTGGGGTTACCTAAGCGCGCTTGACAAAATGCACCGCTGATGATAAGTTTTTATATTCAAGTAATAACGATCTTTGAAAATAATAAGCCTAGGGACAATGATTTTATCATACATAATCAATGGAGATAAGGTGATGAAAAACAAAACAGCAAACAGGTTGTCTATGGTTTGGGCAGCCTTTGTAGTCGCGCTTGCGCTCATTGCATTTATACTGGGTTACAAACCAATAGGGGGCTGGCAAGTAATTGATGTTATACTCGTAGTAATGTTTGCGGTTATGCCGCCGCTAATATTCCTTGGGTGGAACATAAACAAAACAACTATACTCCAATGGAAAACTGGTAATCCAACTACGCAAGCTTATGCGCGGGAACTGGCAAGCGTAGCTTGGGAGGTTTTACATATTGGAGTGTTTAATGTGAGAGGCGAGGGGTACATTGATACCGCGCTTGGCAAAGAATTGCGTGAAAAAATTCGTGCTTCACGACCACTGTTCGAACGCCTTCGGCGGGTGGTACTACAATACCCTTATTATGGCAAAATTGGTTCGGAATTGAGTGGCGTCATGCTTGAGCTTAAAGAACTCTTGGCGGATAGAACGGAGCGAATTCTATTTCGGCCTGCGCATCCCAGCATTGAAACACTTTTTACACTCGCTCCGGGAAACATCATTAATCTTCACTATCAAGTGAAACCAATGACCTGCGCGCTTCCATTTGAATTATGTGCGTATCTTAAGGTGGAAAAGGCAGTCCCCGCAGAACCGTCTGTGAACTGATTCATGATTAGCTGGAAAACCAGAAAATATCCAGCGATGAAATCTGAGGGTTTAACTGAACATAGTTAGCCCTCTTTTTATTTTGCCAAAATTCTTTTATAATGAACCTATGGCAAATCAGTCCCCGAGTTCGGTAAGTTGGTTTAATTACCCAGTGGCTTTTTATTTTGACATGCTGGAACGTCCGTGGGCCATATTTTCTGGATTGTGGCTAATAGTTTACATTTTATCTTTTCGTTTGGAAATAAGTTATTTAGATTTAATAGTGCCGGCCGCGTTGGTAACGCAAATTTTAACCGTTGGGGCGGCAGTTTATTGGTATGCCATCCGGAGGCCGCTGCCGTTAAATTCGGCCCTGGCCTTTGGCGGACTACTGGGATTTTTTATCGGTTTGTCGTCGGCTTTATTAGCTTGGTTACGCTGGTGGCATTTGTGGTTATTTTTTAATATCATCGCCGAAAGTATGATTATATTGGTTGTTGGTGTGGTGGTGGCGTTAGGCATTATATGGTTATTTAAATTACCATGGCTAAATAAATTTGCCGGCTTTTCATCCTAAAAAATTAGACATTAAATTATGGCTTCCCGATCTAAACAGTTTGTACTAAAATTTTCGGAAATTTCCATTAAGGACATTCCTTTAGTTGGCGGTAAAAACGCTTCGCTGGGGGAAATGTATAGGAAATTAACACCCCACGGCGTGCCGGTGCCCAATGGTTTTGCGGTTACTGCCTACGCTTACAGGTATTTGCTAAAAAGGGCCGGCATGAAGCGGGCCATACAAAAAATTCTTAAAGGTTTGGATGTCAAAAGCGTGGCTGATTTGCAAAAGCGCGCCAAGCTAGTGCGCGATTTAATAATGACGGCGCGCTGGCCCAAAGAATTGGAGCAGGCGATTGTTAAAGAGTATCGGATTTTAAGTAAAAGCTTTGGTGTTAAGGCTACTGACGTGGCGGTTAGGTCTTCGGCCACGGCTGAAGATCTGCCCGACGCTAGTTTTGCTGGTCAGCAGGAAACTTATTTGAACATCAGGGGTGAGCAGGAAGTTATGTATGCGGCTAAACAATGCATATCTTCATTGTTTACCAATCGGGCAATATTCTATCGTGCCACTAAGGGCTTTGATCATTTTAAAATAGCCTTATCAGTCGGCGTGCAAAAAATGGTACGGTCTGATAAGGGCGCTTCCGGCGTTATGTTTACTATTGATACCGAATCGGGTTTTAGAAATGCCGTGCTTATAAATGCCGCTTATGGTTTGGGGGAATTTATAGTCAAAGGCATAGTTAGTCCCGATGAGTTTTTTGTTTTTAAACCAACTTTAAAACAGGGGTTCAAAGCTATTATTTCTAAACAATTGGGAGATAAGGAATATAAATTAATTTATAATGCCAACCATCACCATCCCACCAGGAAGGTAGCGGTAACACCGGAAGATAAGGTGCGCTTTTGTTTAACCGATAAAGAGGTTTTGCAATTGGCGGAATGGGGCATGACCATAGAGGAGCATTACAAAAAACCTATGGATATTGAATGGTCTAAAGATGGATTAACCCGCAAATTATTTATTGTTCAAGCCCGCCCCGAAACTGTGGAGTCGGTCAAATCTTTGACAGTGTTGGAACAATATCAATTGAAGAAAAAGGGCAAGGTTTTAGTAAGTGGCGCGGCGGTTGGCTCAAAAATTGCTCAGGGTCCGGTAAATATAATTCGTTCGGTTAAAGAAATAAGTAAATTCAAGCCCGGTTCAGTGCTGGTAACGTTAATGACCGACCCCGACTGGGTGCCAATTATGAAGCAAGCCTCGGCCATAGTGACCGAAGAAGGTGGGCGCACCTGCCACGCCGCCATTGTTTCACGCGAGCTCGGAATTCCCGCTGTGGTAGGTACACAAGTTGCTACTAAAAAATTAACCAGTGGGCAGATGGTTACGGTGTCGTGTGCGGAAGGGGCGGTGGGTAAAGTTTATGAAGGTAAATTACCGTTTAAGGTCAAAAAAACTAACCTAACCAAGGTGGCCAAAACCAAAACTAAGATAATGGTTAACATTGGTGAACCTGATCAAGCCTTTACCTATTCGTTTCTGCCTCATGATGGTGTGGGATTAGCGCGCGAGGAATTTATTATTAATGCTATAAAGATACACCCCTTAGCTTTATTGGCGTACCCTAAATTAAGGGATAAGAAAGCTAAAGCAGTGATTGCCAAGATGACGGCGGGTTATAAAAATAAAACTGATTATTTTGTGGAAAAATTAGCCAGTGGCGTGGCTATGCTGGGCGCCGGCTTTTACCCCAAGGACGTGATTGTGCGTTTGTCTGATTTTAAAACTAATGAGTACGCTAATTTAATCGGCGGTAAGCAATTTGAGCCAGACGAAGAAAACCCGATGCTGGGGTGGCGCGGTGCTTCACGTTATTATGATCCGAAATTTGAAAAAGCGTTTAGGTTGGAATGCAAAGCTCTTAAGAAGGCTCGTGATGTATTTGGACTAACCAATATAAAAGTAATGGTGCCGTTTTGCCGAACAGTGGAAGAGGGTGAAAAAGTTCAGGCGATTATGGCGCAAGAAGGCTTAAAGCGAGGTAAAAATGGTTTGGAAGTTTACGTGATGTGCGAAATTCCAGCCAACGTTATACTAGCTGAAAAATTTGCTAAAATTTTTGACGGTTTCTCCATTGGTTCTAATGATTTAACCCAGTTAACTTTAGGCATAGATCGCGATTCGGGAATATTGAAAATAGCCGGCGTGAGCAACGAAAAGAACGAGGCGGTTAAAGCCTTGATAACCCAGGTAATTCAAATAGCTCATAAAGCTAAACGTAAGATTGGTATTTGCGGCCAAGGGCCGTCTGACTTCCCGGATTTTGCCGAATTTTTAGTTAGCCAGGGTATTGATTCTATTTCTCTTAATCCCGACACAGTGGTGGCCACTAAAATGCGCATTGCCAAGTTTGAAAAAACCCTAAGGCGTAAATAAGATATTTTTAAATTAAACTAGTTGACATTTTAGCTGGTTTGTTTTAATATGATAAAATTGTAAAAAAATCAAAAATTGTAAATTTAAATAAGGTGATAAACCGATGATTAATTTCAAGGTTGATATGATACATATCAAGCCTATGAATGTGGGTTTGATAGCTAAGGTTTGCCGCGTATCCAAAAAAGCCGTCTTAAATTGGATATATGGTGAATGTGGGAATAAAAAAATAAAATTAAAAGCTTTTGGAACGCCCGGTGGCCATTACCGAGTATGGCCCAGTGATTTAGCGGCGTTCTTGGAACTTCATAAGATGGACATTCCCTTTCGGTGGCAGGACTCACGCAAGCTAATAGTGATGTGCGTGGATTTAGGCCTGACCACCTTGGAGTCGGTAAAAGACGCGGCGGCAGTATACAACCTTAATAATGTTGTATTCAGTGCCACTGACATTTACGACGCCTGCTTTACTTTAGGTGAACAAAAACCAAAGCTTATCTTTGTTAGCGAAGCGTTTTATTTAAGCGACGCCTCGGCGGTAACTTTTTTTAGCAGTAAATGTCCGGTGTTTTTGATAGCGGATGACTTAGATTCATTGAAACACAATCAAAGCACCTTACCCCACTTATTTAAGGGGTATGCTACTACCGAGCATGCACACATAATTCAAGCTATCAGAGATATAAACAAAAAAACAACCCAGGGTGTCTAGGGCAAGTCTGGTGTTATAATTAACCGATTTACTAACTATATTTTTAGGAGACCCTATGATTGATCCACTTTTTGCCCAGGCCGCTGAGGTAAAAAATATCATTTCTAAGGCCACCCATCTTCCCGAAACAAGTTCCCTCTGTGGAAAATGCGGCGGTCGCGTAATGGTGGTGGTGCCCAATCGGCACATCAAGCATGAGGTTGATAATCCCGAAGTGGAACGGCAAGAGGCCGGTCAGGTGACAAGATTTTTTTCAGCCAGTCATTACACTTTGGCTGGTGCAGTAATCCAAGCAATAAAAGGGGAATAAATTGGGGAAATAAATTGTCGATTTTATAACGCGTGCCCTGGTCGTTTACAATAGATCAGGGCTTTTATTTTTGTTTAAAAAATGGTAAGGTAGAAACACTTTTAATCCTTAAATTTAATTCTATGGGATGGTTTTCCAGTGATAAGTCAATCTCACATTTTAACCTGGACAAATTATTGAAAGAAATTTTGATTTTACAGCCGACGGAACGGGAATATGTTAAGGGTTTATTTACCAAATATCAAGCCGGAGGAGTAAGTAAGTTTGAGGTGGAAAAAGCGGTTCGGGAAATGAAATTTAATACCAGTGACATTATAGATCCGGCCGAGGCCGATGCGATTAAAGATAAACTTTTGAGTTACCTAAACTAATTTGGAGGGAGGGATCGCATAGTGGTCTAGTGCGTCTGCTTGGAGAGCAGATATACCGCAAGGTATCGCGAGTTCGAATCTCGCTCCCTCCGCCAGGTATATAATTAATATTGGGTGGGAACCACCCTCTCCGCCATCAACATATTTTCATGCCTAACGAAGTTGATCAAATTAAAGCTAACTTAGATATCGTCGACGTAATCGGCGAGTATGTTAAGTTAAAACAATCCGGGCAAAATTGGAAAGGTTTGTGTCCGTTTCATGGTGAAAAAACCCCCAGCTTTATGGTGCACCGCGAAAAGCAGATATGGCATTGTTTTGGTTGTAGTATTGGTGGCGACATTTTTGAGTTTATTCAAAAAATGGAAAATATCGATTTCCCCGAAACGCTACAACTGTTAGCAAAAAAAGCTAATGTAGAATTACGGCCGCAAGATAAGCGTGAACACGGTAAAAGAACTAGGTTGTTGGAATTAGTTGAGGCGGCTGATAATTATTGGCACGATTTATTATTGAAGTCCCCCGGGGCGCGTACAGCCCGTGATTATTTAAAAGAACGGCAAGTTGACAGCGACCTGGCTAAAACATTTCACTTGGGTTTTTCCCCAGAATTGTGGGACGGTACCATTAAGTATTTGACTAGCAAAGGATATAAAATAGAAGAGTTGCTGACTGTTGGCCTGGCCGCTCGTAATGCCAAGGGTACGGTTTATGATAAGTTTCACAGTCGGCTCATGTTTCCGATAACTGATATTCACGGACGAACTATTGGGTTTGGGGCTAGGGTGTTGGGAAGTAAAAAAGCCGATGAGCCTAAGTATATGAATTCGCCGCAAAGTCCGGTTTATAATAAAAGCTACGTTTTATACAATTTACATCGCGCCGCGCCGGCCATTAAACAAGCTGGCTATGCTGTGCTAGTGGAAGGTTATATGGATGTAATTGGCTGTTACCAAGCTGGTATTACCAACGTGGTGGCTACTTCAGGTACGGCTTTAACCGTGGAACAGTTAAAACTTTTAAAGCGCTATACCAAAGAATTGCGATTAGCTTTTGACGCCGATTTAGCTGGTCAGTCGGCCGCCGAGCGGGGTATTGATTTAGCCTTAGAAGCGGAACTAGAAGTAAAAATTATTTCTTTGCCAACGGGCGAAGACCCCGACACTTGGGCGCGCAAGCAACCGGCCAAGTTTAAAGAGCTAATTGATGCGGCTCAACCCATCGGCGACTACACACTGTCGCGAGTTATAACTAGTTTTGATATAAAGAGCCGGCAAGGCAAAAAAACGGCGGCCGATACTATGCTTAAAGCCATTAGTAAATTACCTAACCCCATTGAAAAAGATTTCTATCTAAAACAGGTAAGTCAGGTTATGGGGGTTGCAGAGGCAAATTTACGGGAACGCCTGGCACTTTTTTCTGCCAAAAAACATGAACCCATTAAGGTGGATCAAGAGGCATTGGCAAGTATACCTATTAGCCGCCAGCAATTAATGACCGAGCGATTATTAGCACTGGCCATAAATAACCCTGATTGGCTGGTAATTTTAGGCCGTGAACTTAGCCCCAATTGGTTAGCCACCAGCCTGGAGCAGGAACTTTACAGGCGATTGCTCGTCTATTATACTGAGAGGAAGCAATTGTCTTTAGACGAGCTAAAGCTGGAGCTAGCTAGTGAACCTAAGTTAATTAATTTATTAGAGCGCTTGTGGATTCAAGCCAGTAATGATTTTACCGATTATACTCCCGAGCAAGAGCAACACGAACTGGATACGTTAATTGGGGATTTAAAGAAAAATTATTTAACATCAGAGCTTAAATTAATTTCCGAGTCCATACGTCAAGCGGAAAATAAAGGTGATCAGCCCGAGCTAACTCGATTATTAGAAAGCTTTAAGGACTTAAGTAAAGAATTATCAAATCAGCATAATCATGCCCAAGATTAGTGGCGCCAAAAAAAGAAAAAGTAAATCATCTGGCAAAAAGAGCGCGTCCAAAAAAATTCGGCGGGCCGCGAAATCGGGCCGCCGCGCGCGGGTGGCCGCCGTCTTACCAAAACAAGATGATTTAGCCAAATTGTTGAGTAAAGCGCGCGTACGCGGTTTTGTAACCGAAGATGAGTTATTGTCGTTATTTTTCGAGGTGGAGGAATATCAAGCTACGTTTGATGAATTTTTAGATGATTTAGATCAAGCCGGCGTGCAGGTGATTGAAACCGACGGCGGTATTTTAGATATGCCGGAAAAATCAGCCAAACTTCTTACTCGGGCCGGGGTGTCGTCAGAAAAGAAAATGTATGATCTATCAGAAATTTCTGGCGATTCTATTCAAATGTACTTGCGTGAAATTGGTAAGGTGCCGCTTCTCAAAACCGAAGAAGAGATGCAGCTAGCTAAAAGGAAAGAAAAGGGTGATCAAGACGCCAAGCAAAAATTAATAGAAGCCAACTTGCGGTTGGTGGTATCTATCGCTAAAAAATTTACCGGCAAATCGCTGTCACTTTTAGATTTAATTCAAGAAGGCAATATTGGTTTGTTTAGGGCGGTGGAAAAATTTGATCCGCGCAGAGGTTTTAAATTTTCTACTTACGCCACCTGGTGGATTCGGCAAGCTATTACCCGCTCCTTAGCCGATCAATCGCGCACTATTCGTATCCCGGTACACATGGTGGAAACTATCAATCGGTTTCAACAAGTGGAACGGCAGCTGATTCAAGATTTGGGCCGCGAACCATTACCGGAAGAAATTGCCGCCGAAATGGGCGAACCAGTGGAAAAAATTCATCATATTATAAAAATTTCTCAAGAAACCGTTAGCTTGGAAACTTCAGTGGGTGAAGATGAAGAAGATTCAACCTTGGGCGATTTTATTGAAGACGTTAAAACTATTTCGCCCGACCGCGCCGCCGCCATGCAATTATTGCGTGATCATGTTAAACAGATTATAGAAGAGTTGACCCCGCGGGAGCAAAAAATACTAGAAATGAGATTTGGTTTAACCGACGGCGTTTCCCATACTTTAGAAGAAGTGGGGCAGGAATTCGGCGTTACTCGTGAACGTATTAGGCAAATTGAGGCCAAGGCGTTGGAAAAGATAGAAGATCACGGCGGCATGAAGAAGCTTAAAGACTATTAAACCTTGCCCAAAATATAGTTTTAGTTTATTATAGGACGGTAGTTTCCTGATCTTTAACATAAAAATTTACATTCCGGGGTAGTCCGCATTTTGGCGAGACTTAACCGGAGATTGTCGATCCGGGGTAGCTCAGTGGTAGAGCAGGTGCCTGTGACGAGCATATTTTGTATACTTAAGGTATGCAAAAGAAGAGAACGTATGCGAGTCGGCGAGAGTATATAAAACGAGCCGTTGTTAAAAGGCGTAATAAGGTGCGTTCAATGGCACGTGAATTGCTAGGTAACAAGTGTGCGATTTGTGGATATAATAAATGTCCAGATGTTTTAGAGTTTCATCACATCGATCCCAAGAAGAAGGAGTTTAATTTATCCCTTGATAAATTAACCCGTTCTTGGGCTAGGGTGAGAAGACAGCTTAAGAAATGTATATTATTATGCGCAAATTGTCATCGCGAGTATCACGCCGGCGTTACGCAGCTCCCAAAGGAAACTTTGAGATGAACTCGCTGGGATAACGGTGAAGACTAAGTCGAAAGATACGTTAACACCGTGGGAACCCCCGATTACTATCGGGGGGCGCCGTAGAGACTAGATACCAGCGTGCCTAAAATTCATTTATTGGATTAGGGCAAAGATATAGTCCACACCTTTAGGAAACTATGGGGTAATGTGTAAGCACTTGGTCGTGGGTTCGAATCCCTCCCCCGGAGCCATGAAAAAACACGTCACTTTGGTGATGTGTTTTTTCATTATTTCGTGAGAAGAGGGATTCGAAGGGCGCGAGACAGCGAAGCGGAAAGCACGCGAGCGAGCGTAGCGTGCTGAGTGTAGCGCCCCGGCTTTTTGTCGGAGCAAAAAGGAATCCCTCCCCCGGAGCCATGAAAAAACACGTCACTTTGGTGATGTGTTTTTTAATTATTTCGTGAGAAGAGGGATTCGAAGGCAACCCGACCGACTGCCCAATGGCAGTCGCAGCGGGTGCCCGGCTTTGCCGGAGGAGCGCGAGTCCCCGAGCGCGACGGGTGAAAAGGAATCCCTCCCCTCATCGAGTCTGAGCCTGGGGCTCATCACTCAGAGTCGAAGACCGGGGCCAACAAACTAGATACGAACGCTGAATTTTGAAAAACTTTCAAGCGGGGGCG